>RCMY010002418.1_pt1 | contig 16963 bp, 10 predicted proteins | sample 2041341 | NCBI WGS metagenome assembly RCMY01 (sample SAMN09708234, study PRJNA481090) | Marine sediment metagenome, whole genome shotgun sequencing project. | reverse complement strand
GGATCGCCGCGCTCGCGCTGTCGAACGGCGCCCGGGTCGCCTCCCGCGACCGCGGCTTCGCCCGCTTCCCAGGGCTCGCGAGCTTCGACCCGGCCGCGGCCCAGGGCTGAGTCGTTGCGTTGGGGGCTGACTTCACCTCGATGCCGACGACGGCGCCGTCGTCGCGTTCGAGGATCACGTCGACCTCTCGGCGGTCACCACCGCTGCGGACGTGAAGCAGCTCGCAGCGGGTCTCGTTGGAGGGCTGTTGACGGAGCAGCTCTGTTGGCGAACCTCGTTTCCGGACTCAGCCGGGCCCGAGGATCGCCGCGATCTCGTCGCGGCTGTGGATCCCCAGCTGCTGGTAGGCGGCGTCGAGATGGCTCTCGACCGTGCGGACCGAGATGTGGAGCATCTCCGCGATCTCATCGTTGCGGTGCCGGATCGCGAGGCGGGCGATCTGATCCTGCCGGGGCGTGAGGAGGGGGCTGGCCGCCGAGAGCGCAGGTGTCCGCGCGCCGGAGCACAGCAGGAGGAGACGGTCCGCGCAGGTCCGAGACGCGGCGCTCTCCGCGACGCGCCCGTGGTCGCGGTGCGCGGTCGCGGCGTTCGTCCGAGCCTCGGCGGCGACGAGCAGGGCGCCCATGTCCTCGAAGCGCTGAGCGACCTGGTCGAGCGCGTCACCGTCCTCGTCGACCAGCGCGGAGGCGTGGTGGGCGAGGAGGGGTGACAGCGCACCCTCGAAGCCTGCAGCCAGGTCGGTCAGTCCGCGCAGCGCCGCCGAGGGATGGCCGAACCTGACCGCGTCATACATCGCGACCGTCGCGACGGCGAAGTGGTGGCGGTCGAGCGCGGCGAGGCCGACCGTCATGGCGGAGTTCGCTGCCGCCTCGAGCTCGCCTTCAAGTGCCTGCTTCCACGCCCCGACCCGTGCGACGAGGACCTGCGTCCGGTAGCTGGCAGGCGCTGGCCTTCCGGCAAAGGACTCCAGCGCACGCGTGACCGCCTCCAGGTCGCCCGCGTGGGCTGCGCCAAGTCCCTCGGAAGCTCGCGCTCGGAAGAGGAGCCCGAGAGGGTCGTTGCTCTCCAGCGCGAAGACGCTCCGACGGAACGCCGACCGCGCGACATCGATGCGGCCACTGAACATGTGCACGTGCGCGCTGATCAGCCACCACGCCCCGAGCACCATCGTGTCGTCGGTCCGTCGGAGCGCGCGCAGCCGCCGGTTCGCGATCTCGCCGACCTCGGAGAGCCGTCCTGCGAAGAGCAGCGCGTCGGCCTGGGCGAGCTCGAGACGGTCGTTCGTCATGACCGAGGACGGCCCGGAAGCCGTGCTTGATGCAAGCGCTCTGATGGCGCCTTCACCAGCCGTGATGAAGTTGCCGGCCATGACCTGTGCCGTCACCGTGGCGAGCTGGACCGTCGTCGTCGCTTCTCCAGCGGCTGACGCGACGAGCGCGTGACCACCGATCTGCGCCGAGTCGTCCCACCGTCCCTCCATCAGTGAGATGCGGGAGAGCTCAGCTTGCAGCTCGGCGATGCAGGCGGGGTCCTGCATGACCCGGAGCACTTCGGCGATGAGATCGATCGCAGGCTCGCCGGAGCCGCCTCCGAGCGAGAGCACGGCGGACCTCGCGATCGTGGCCTCGACGACCTCGCGCTCCGACGTCGCCAGCTCACCGGCCTGCTTCAACAGGTCGTCGGCCCGCTGGAGATCGCCCGCGGCGAACGCGATCTGCCCGGCGACCAAGCTCGGCGAGAACGTCTCGTCGGTTTGCAGCGCCACATCGGCAAGCCGTTGCGCCAAGGCGGTCTCGTGGGACAGGAGGGCTCGCCTCGCCGCAGCCACGGCGACTTCCGAGCTGATCGTGCGGCCGCTCTCGAGATCAAGCCGTGCGAGGTGGAGCAGGTCGCTGTCACGTCGCGCGCCCGTCGTCCGGATCGCGTCCGCGAGCACACGGCTGGTTCGACGTCGCCGCGTGGCCGGGGCCACCCTGGCGACGCGGTCGGCGACCGCCCGATCGCGCAGCTGAACGATGGCGCGTCGACCAGAGTGCTCGATCCTGATGAGGTCGGCCTGTTCGAGCGACTCCAGACATGGCGCGGCGCAGTACGTCGCGAGCACGTCCAGCTCAATGGAGTCGATCGTCGTCAACAGCTCGAGCGACTCACGTGCGGTTGCGCTGAGCCCCACCAGCCGTTGATCGATCCCGCGCATCGCTGTGTCAGACGGCTCGAGTGGCCCCGTTGCGGTCCAGACCGACATGTTCTCCGCGAGCCGGCCGGCCTGCACGCTGGCCCGGAGGATGTTCATCGCCTGGAGGACGTTGCCTCCGCTGAGCTCATGGAGCTCAGCCACGGTGGTGAGATCGACGGCGCCGCCCAGCTCCGAACGGGTCAGCTCGATGAGGCCCGCCGCGTCGAGCGGCGCCAGCTCGCGGGTCGTCAGCCAGCCGCCGCGGATGAGCGCGTCGAGCCACGGTGTCTGCACATCCTCGGCCGGATGGGTCATGAGCACGCGGATCTCACCACGACGGACGAGCTGCTCGAGGGCACCGGCAGACGCTGCGTCGAGCAGGTGCACGTCGTCGACGCAGACGAGACGGCCGCGGCGACCGGGAGCCTCGCGCAGGGTGTTCATGAGGTGCGCGAGGAGCTGCGCCTCGAGCAGAGGGACCGACGGGACGTGCTGCACGGCGGCTGCCAGCGCCCCGAAGGGCACCTCGCGGAGGGGTTCGCTGCCGCAGACGAACGTGGTCGCGGAACGCTCCGGGATGCGGTCGATGCACGCCGTCAGGACGGTCGTCTTGCCTGAACCAGATGCGCCCACGAGCAGCACGCTCGCATGTCCTGACGCCTTGACCAGCCGCTCGATGAGCGAGGTTCGCGCTGCCGGCCAAGGCTGCACGGCAGGGTCAGCTGCAGGCATCAGACGTCCCCATCGTCGCGCCCCGGAGGCTCGCGAGGCTGGTGGATCCTGCCCGGCCCACCCAGCTGAGCCTAGCCACGAGCCCACAACGTGCCGAGCCTGGTGGGGTGCAGGAGCGTCCGGAGGGCGGTGATGGCTGCGATGACGTTCACTCGGAGAACGCCGCGAGAGGGCACCAGCACATGCGCGCAGTTGGGTACGCAACGAGTCTGCCGATCGACGACGAGCGGTCGCTGATTGACCTCGAGCTGCCCGATCCGACCGCCGACGACCTCGGCCCGCACGATCTCCTCGTCGAGATCGCCGCGGTCTCGGTGAACCCGATCGACACCAAGCTGCGTATGCGGGCCGGGCCTCTCGAGGGCGATCAGCACCGGGTGCTCGGCTTCGACGCCTCGGGGACGGTCCGCGCGGTCGGTGCGGCCGTGACGCTGTTCGCCCCGGGTGACGACGTGTCACACGCCGGTGCGATGAACCGGCCCGGGACCAACGGTGAGCTGCACGTGGTCGACGAACGGGTCGTCGGGCGCAAGCCGACGTCGCTGTCGCACGCTGAGGCGGCAGCCCTGCCGCTGACCTCCATCACCGCCTGGGAGATGTTGTTCGACGGCATGCAGGTCCCCGAAGGCGGCGGCGCGGCCGAGGTGCTGCTCGTGCTCGGAGGTGCGGGCGGGGTCGGCTCGATCCTGACGCAGCTCGCCCGGACGTTGACCGAGCTGACCGTCGTCGCGACCGCCTCGCGCCCCGAGACCCGGGCCTGGTGCGAGCGGATGGGCGCCCATCACGTCATCGACCACCACCAGCCGCTCGCCCCGCAGCTCGCGGGCCTCGGACCCGCCCCGCGCTACGTCGCGGCGATCACCGGCAGCGATCAGCACTTCGACCCGGTCGTGGACCTCATGGTCCCGCACGGACGCATCTCGATGATCGATGACCCGACCACGCTCGACGCCAGGCGCCTCAAGCCCAAGGCGTTGACGCTGCACTTCGAGTCGATGTTCGCCCGTCCGGTCTTCAATGCCCCGGACCTCGTCCGCCAGCACGAGATCCTCGACCGCGTCGCCGACCTCGTCGACGCCGGGAAGATCGTCACGACCGCCAACCGCGACGGCGGGACGATCACGGCTGAGCACCTCCGCGCCGCGCACGCCCACCAGGAGTCCGGCACCGCGATCGGCAAGACGGTCCTGGCCGGGTTCTGACGGAACGTCGGATGGACCGCTCGGTCGATGAAGGAGCCAACGGATGGATGGGGTGCTGCGGAACGCCACCGAAGCGTTGCTCCACGAGTCGGTGGCGAGCGCTGCCCCGGTGAGCGGCGGCGATGTCGCCGAGGCGTGGCGGGTCGACCTCGTCGACGGGCGGACGGTCTTCGTCAAGCATCAGGCCAGCGCCCCGAAGCAGGCCATGACGACCGAGGCCGCCGGGCTCGCGTGGCTGCGCGCCCCCGGCGTGGTCTCCGTGCCCGAGGTCCTCGCGGTCAGCGACGACGAGCCGAACCTGCTGGTCCTCGCGTGGATCGACGTCGGATCCGCGCGTCCGACCGACCAGGACGGAGAGGCGTTCGGACGGCAGCTCGCCGCCCTGCACCGGGCCGGTGCGCCTGCCTTCGGTCGTGAGGACGGACGCCCCACCGGCAGCCTCGGCGTCGACAACACCCTCTGTCGAACGTGGCCGGAGTTCTTCGCGACGCGACGGCTGCTGCCGTTGGCGGCACGGTCGGGTCCGCTGATCTCGACCGAAGCGCGCATGTCCCTGCGCCGGCTCACCGAGCATCTGAGCACCTTCCCCGGCTCCGACGAGGTGCCAGCACGCCTGCACGGCGACCTCTGGGCCGGCAACCGGGTGCGCGCGGCTGACGGGACGAGCTGGCTGATCGACCCGCAGGCCCACGGCGGCCACCGCGAGAGCGATCTGGCGATGATGCGGCTGTTCGGCGGGTTCAGCGAGTCGGTCTTCGCCGCCTACGAGGAGGTCTTCCCCCTCGCCGAGGGGTGGAAGGGCCGCGTGGACCTGCACCAGATCCCGCCGTTGCTCGTCCACGCCATGAAGTTCGGTGGCAGCTACGTCGCCGCCGCCGAGCAGGCGATCCTGCGGGCGGCCCCTCCGCCCCCACGCAGGACCGCGAAGCCGTCAGCCTGAGCGTGGCAGCGGGCCGGGGCGTCCGGGGCCGTCGATGTGCTCTGCGGTGGTTCCGCCGAGCTCCATCTCGCCCATCCCGAGCTTGCGGTGGTCCCACGATCGGGTGCGCTCCACATCGAGGCGCACCGCGACGCGCTTGTTGAGCATCACCTCGACGAACGGCTTCATCTCTTCGGAGTACGGGCCGTTGTAGCGCTCCCAGATGTTGACCCCGAGGGTCCAGATCTCGTCCGGGTCCTCGACGATCACGCCGCGACCTTCCAGCGAGACGCCGCGCAGCTGGTCGTAGGTGTTGCCCGCCTCGACGAGCACGGTCAACGCCGGGTTGCGACGGAGGTTGACGACCTTCTGGGCCTTGGACTTCGTCTCGATCCAGATCACCCCGTCGATCAGCCCGAACCACATCGCCACCAGGTGCGGCTGGCCGGTCTTGCCGACCGTCGCGATCGTGCAGGTCCGCGACTGCTCGAGGAACGTCGCGATCTCCTCGTCGGTCATCACGATGCTGGCGCGCTGGTTGGTCCCCATGGGGCCGTCTCCCTCGTACGTTCGGTCGGCTCGCCGCACAGCATGGCCGACCGCGCGCAGTCATGCGCAGCCCACGCACCCCGCGCCCGGCTCCGGGCTGGTGTCAGGCGGGGCGGGTCGCGCCGAGGACGTGGGCGACCGGCTGGGCGACGGCGAGGTTGCGGAGGTACCCCGCGATGCCGTGCGCCCACGTGTTGGCGTTGTCGATCAGGCGGTCGTGCACGTCGAGGCCCGCCGTCGACGGGAACAGGCCGGACAGCGCCAGCTGGCCCGAGATCACGTCGTCGTCATCGGCGACGTTGACCCAGGCGTCGACCTTCGGCGGGAAGCTGGCATCCGGGAGCAAGCGCCCGCGGACCGCAACCTCGAGCCCCAGCGGCGAGCCGAGCGTGATCAGCAGCGGTATCCGGTGCACGGACTCGTGGAGGGCCTCGTAGGCGATGACGGTGCCCATCGAGTGCGAGATCACGACCCGGGTGTCCCCGGTGATCGTGTCGTGGACCTCCTGCTTGCAGCGCTCCCGAAGATCTGGATCTGCGAAGTAGCCGAGGACCTCGTTCAGGCTCCCGAGGCGTGCGGCGCGGATGACCGCCGGGTTCTCCGAGCGTGCGATCGGCAGACGCGCGAGGAGCTTCAGGATCCGTCGGCCGATCGCCCCGATGCCCTGGGCATCGCCGCCCGCCTCGGCTGCACGGGCGTCGTCGATCTCGGTGACGAGCGGCTCGGCGAACGCCCGCAGCTCCGGATCGCCCGACGACGCGGCGGTCCGGATCCACGCCTCCGCCAGCGCCACCGCGTACGGGTCATCGGCGAGGTCCTCGAGGTCGCCGACCATCGCCGGGCCGCCTTGGGCCCCGGATCCGCGGTAGTGGTGAGCCCAGCCCGCCATCGCGACCTCGTCGCGGCTCAGCGGCGTGATCGGACCGACGGCCGCCTGCTCGTCGAGGCCGTCGCGCAACGCCTCCCACCAGCTCGTCGCGAGCTCGTCGGGTGGCCGTTTCTGGCCGATTCCATGGACGAACACCACCCGGCTCATGGCGCCTCCTCCTGCTCGTTGACGGTGGTGGTGTCCGCGGCCGGCGCGCGGCCGGCCATCTCTCGGATCCGCTTGGTCAGGCGATGCTCCTCGCCGAGCGCGTCGGCCAGGCGCCCGGCGAGCTCCCGGGCGCGGGCGCGGACGTCGCTGGACCGGCCGAGGTCCTGCAGGATCGCGACCGCGTTGGCCTCGGAGGACAACGTCGACGGGTGGCTGGCGCCGAGCTGGGTCCGCTGTCGTTGCGCGATCGCGTCGACGAGCACCAGGGCTCGCTCGCGGCTCTCGTCGGTGCTGTCCTCCGCGAGCTGGCCTGCGAGATGTGCGGCGACACGGAACACGTCTTCGTCGCTCGGGGCGACGTCCGCAACGGTGTCGAGGAGCATCTGATAGCGGTCGGCGATGAAGGTGAACTCGACGAGGGCGGCGGCGGGATCATCGTCTGCGGTGATCCCGGCGAGGTTCAGCCGTGACCGGAGCGTGTCGGGGTGGTCCGAACCGAGCAGGGCCGTGCGCCCGGAGAGCACCGCCCGGGTCTCGACGGCAGCGGCGGCCGACTCGCCGGCTTCTTCGAGCATCGCGGCGCGGCTGTTGCGCATCGTCAGGATCTCGGCATCGGGGACCCGCGCGACGTCGGCGCCGGCGATCGCGGCGTCGAGCAGCGCCACCGCCCGACGCGGATCGCCCCCGCGCCCTGTCCAGTGGGCGAGGTTCGCTCGGGCGCTGCGCGTCGTCGCGTCGTCGCCGCCCGCGACCTCGTCGAGGGCGGCGACGCCGAGCTCCCAACGTCGACGCTGCGTGGTCGGTCGTGGGTCGGTCAGGGGGCGAGCCGCGAACGCGGCGAAGGTGTCGGGCTGGCCCGCCCGCACGGCGTGATGGAGGTCGGCGATCTCGGCGTATCCGGGCGCAGCATCGAGCAGCTTCGTGAGCTCTGCGTGGGCCGTGCGCACCGTCGATCCCGCGGTCGAGCTCACCCAGCGGCGGACCTCGGCGTTGAAGGGGCCGATGAGCTCGAGCACGCTGTCGGGCTCTGCGCGTTGCACGAGCGGCGCCATCGCGCGATCGCGCAACAGGCTGACGAGCGGCAGGGCGCTGTCGCCGAGCAGCGTCCGGAATGCTCGCTCAGCCAACGAGATCGGCAGGGACGGCCCGACCGACGGGGCGCAGGCGACCAGCGCCAGCGCGAGGTCCGCCGCGCTCCCATGACGTGATCGCGCCTCGGCCATCGAGCGCGCGATCGGGTCCCCGTCGGCAGCTGCCGCGGCGACGGTGGTCACGATCTCCGCGTCGAGGCCGGGACTGGGTGGCAACGACCCCGGACGGGTGATGAGGACCCGGAGCCGGCGGGCAGGGTCCGCCTCGAGGAGCGTCGCGAGCCAGACGTCGTCGACCGCGGGGCCGTCGAGGACGAGCAGCATGTCGCGGTCGAGCCGGGAGACAGCGTGCAGCAGGCGTGCCGTCGGGTGGTCGCCGCCCGGGTCGTCCATCTGGAGCAGCGCCGCCTCGGCGACGTCCGCAGGCTCGGTGCCCGTCAGGTCGGCGAGCACGACGATCGTGTCGCGGCTCGCGCGGCTCGCGACGACCTGAGCCAGCGCCGTGGACTTGCCCGATCCGGGTGCTCCGACCAGGACCGTCGTGCGCGATCCCTGCACCGCAGCGAGGACGGCGTCACGGGTCAGCGTGGAGACGCCGTGCTCCGTCAGCGCGGCGAGGCGCGCGACCACGTTCGCGGGGAGTCCGCGGTCGATGGCGAGCCGGGCGGCGGCGCGGTTGTGCCCGAGGTACAGGCCCGCGCGCACCGCCTGGCTGCCAAGGCTGATCGTCTGCTGGGCGGTGCACCGTCCGTCGACGACGGCAGCGAGGGTGTCAGCGCGCAGCAACGTCACCAATGAGCCGACGTCCGGGTGCTCCGACGGCGACAGGCCCTCGTCGAGCACGCGGGTCAGCGTGCGGGAGAAGCAGAGGTCGTAGGCCGGGGCGTCCGCGGACGCGGCGAGCAGGACGAAGCCGAACTCGCCGGACAGATCGATCCAGCCGCTCGCCTCCTGGACGGCTCCGGAACCCTCACAGGCGTCGACGAGCATGACGAGGCCGTCGAGTCCGCCGCCGACCGATCCGCCCCAGGCTTCGGTGACCAGCCCGTACGGGTCAAACGCTCCGCCAGGGGAGTTCGCGGCGTCGGTGAGCGCGGGGGAGTCGATGGCGTGCAGCAGGTGACGTGGCGCGGCTCCGGCGCGCCGCCGGTCGTGGTGGACCGTGCCGTGGCCCATCCAGGCGACCAGCAGCGTGGAGCGTGTGGTCGTCGCCTCGGCGAGCGCCGCAGCGAAGGCCGCGACGGCCTCCTCGACCGTCGGGTTGATGACCAGACCGGCAGCCACCGATGACGGGGCGTCGGTGGCCATCGGGGTGCCGAGCGCGTTGCCCGCGGTCGGCGACGTGAACACCGCATGCAGCCGGTGCGCGACATCGCGGCCGTCCGCGACAAGGTCTCCTGGGCGCCATCCCGCTCGCGGCAGCCGAGTCAGGTCACCGAGCTCGGGGCACTGCGACGCCAGGACGAGCACCCGCCGTCGCGGATCGTGCTGGGCCTGCACAGCGGACACGTCACTTGGCTCCGGTCGGCGGATCACATGACCGAACCTAGATCGTGAGGCGTCGAAGCGCGCACCACGTTCCCTCACGCGTCCATCAGCTGATCCCGACGCTGCTCGCACGGCTGCCTGAGCTCAGAGGCTCGGTGGCAGGACCAACATCGCGATCGTCCAGAGTGCGTGCGCGATGATCGTTGCACCCACGCTGTGGGTGCGATCGAGGAGCCATCCCCAGACGAGACCGCCGAGGGCGGCCGCGGCGACCAGCGCGAGCTTCAGCGTGGCGACATGGAAGAGCGTGTAGCCGACCGTCGAGACGCCGATCCGGGCTGACATCCGCAGGAAGCGCGCAGAACGTCGCGTCGACGGATAGCGCGCCACGACCCGTGCCTGGACGCGCCGGGCGACCATCGGGGTGAACGCGCCGCGCCAGAAGATCTCCTCGAGCGACGCGGTCATCACGCCCCCGAGCAGCACCGCCGCCCAGAGCGGAACGCCGTCGGCACGGTCGTAGACGGCGGCCGCGGTGGCGGTGAGCTCCGGGAGCAGCAGCGCCCCGAGACGGAACAGCGCGTGGCCGACGACGAAGTGCGCAGCCGCGACAGCGACAGCAAGGCCGGCCTGTGCCGGCGTCACCGCGAACGTCGGGTCAGGCTCGTCCGAGGCGGCGCGAACCCAGAGCCCGACCGCACCCGTGACGATCCCGCCGATCGTCACGGTCGTGAAGAACGGGAGCGCGTCGACGTTGAACGCGATCGCCCAGATGATCGCGAGCACGACGAAGCCGACGCTCACACGACGGGCCTGCGGAAGGCCTGTCGCGTGCGTCGGCGCGTCGGCTGGCGTGATCATCGGTCGGCGACCCATGGAGAGACGAAGGCGATCATGACGGGTTCGTCGGCGAGGTCCGGCGCGGACGGTCCGCGTGGGTCAGCTCCGGCGCCGACTCAGAGCGGCCGCGCCGACGACGCCGAGGACAGCGAGTGCCAGCCCGCCGCCCGTTGCGGGAAGCGGCTCCGGTGCGGGCTCCGGGGTGGTCGTCGCGGCCGGGGTCGGCTCGACCTGTGCGGCCTCGACGCGACCCGGGTTCTCCCACACGAGGTGGTTCGCCAACAGCTCATAGCCGGTGTAGGTGACGGCGTAGTTCAGCAGGCCGAACGGGTGGTAGCGCTCCTCGGTCGGCTGTGGCAGCAGCGCCCCGAGGATGCGGACGCGACCGTCGCCGACGGGCAGCTCGCCGTGGATCGTCCAGCCCGACGAGTGCGTGCCGGCGGTGAAGCCGCCCGCGGCCTCCCAGGCGGACTGGTTGATCTCCCAGTTGGGCGCCGAGTTCAGTGACCCGCCGAACGAGAAGCCGATCGGCACGGTGTCGAAGGTCTGCGAGGCGACGCCGCGCAGACCCGCGTTGAGCGGGTGCGACCGGTCCGTGAACGACTCGACCGACCCGACGTAGTCCAGCGTCTCCTGGATGAGCGGGTCTCCCGTCAGCGTCGGCACGACGCGGGTGATGTCCGCGATCGCGGCGTCGGTCAGCAGCAGGTTGCCGCCGCGATCGACCCAGTCCTGGAGCAACGCGAACCAGGCCGTCTCCTGGGCCACCGTCGGCGCGACACCGTCGTCGGAGACGGGCAGCAGATCGTCGGCGACGACGAGCGTGTCGAAGACGTCGAGCGTCTGCGTGCCTGCGAGCAGCGAGGGCAGGTCGAGCTTCGTGATCGGCTTGTCGGCGTGATCGTTGAGGTCGCCGAAGAACTTCATCCGCGACACGTCATAGTCGGCCTGGCCGTGGCCGCCGGGGTCGCCGATGTCGTTGCCGACGCCGTCGGCGTCGCTGTTGGTGACGCGCGCAGGGTCGTCGAGATATGCGACCTCGCCCCCGACGGGGAACGTGTGGGTCTGCGGGTCAATGGCCTGGCGGAACATCGTCACGTTGATCGCGCGGATCGAGTCGACCCAGATCTGGCCGAGGACGGCCACGTACTCGAACGTGTTGGTGGCCTGCAGGTTCGATGCGGTCAGCTCGGTCGCGAAGCCGACGCCGCCGATCTCGCCCGGCGTGTTGTAGTAGTCGATGCCGGAGCCGGAGGCGGAGTAGCCGAGCATGTCGTAGAGCGTGCCCCAGTGATATGCGCCGGCGGAGTCGCCGAAGATCGTCTCGAACTCCAGGAACAGCTGCGTCGAGACGTACTCGCCCATCGCTGGGCCGATGCCGTCGCCGAAGCGGGCCAGCGTCTCGGACTTCTGGTAGTTGAACTCGCCGACGATCTGCAGGCCGGCGGCGAGGAACGTGTCGACGAGCTGGCCGTGGTTGTCGGTGCCGAGGAAGAAGTCGCCGTCCTGCCAGAGCTTCGCGACCGCGAGGCCTTCGGGCTGGAAGTAGTCCTCCTGCTCGTATGCGAACCAGCCGTACACCGGGAAGTTGCGGTTGAGGTCCTGGCCGTCGTCGTTGGCGCGCGTCCACGCGATCCCGCCATCGGTGGGCTGGCCCGCGACCCAGCCGTCCGGGTTCGGGAACGTCCAGTTCACGACGTACTCGCTGAGCAGCCGATCGACGTCGACCCCGGCGTCGATGTCCGGGTCGACCATGTCCTCGATCTGGCGTGCGGCGCCCTCACGCGCCCCGATCTCGTTGCCGTGGATCGATGACATGACCAGCAGATCGCGCTTGGCCGTCGTGACCGTCTCGTCGGTCATGAGCACGTTGTAGATGGGCAGCCCGCCCGAGGACATGCCGAGCGTCGTCACGTCGAGCAGGTCCGGGTACATCTCCTCGAGCGCGAGCACCCCGCACTCGAACTCCTGGAACGTGAGCCAGGAGATCGAGACCAACGGCTCGGGGAACATCCGCCCGTCAGGTGTCGGGAAGTCGCAGCCGACGGGCGTCGCGAGCGCGACGCTCGGCGTCAGCCCGGCGAGGAGCGCCCCGAGGGTGGCTCCCGACACCGCGATGCGGGTCAGGCGGTGCCTGGGCGGACGTGACATGTGAGGCTCCCGACCGTCGGGTGCCCCGTGGCGCCCCGGTGACGTGTCGGGAGGACTTCGACGTGCGCGTGCCGGACACCTCCCTGCTCGGGTCGGTTCAGGCTGGTCCGAGGACCGCCTCGATGAGCGCAGGGACGCGGTCGACCGGGAAGGCCTCGTGGAACATCAGCCGGCTCGTCAGGAGGGGTCCGATCAGCATCCACCCGGCGAGGTCGGGGTCGAGATCCGACCGAAGCTCGCCGCTCGTCACGCCGGCCTCGAGCACGCCGGTCAGAGCCTCGGCGCGGCGCTCGGAGATGCGGCGGTGGATCGTCAGGATCGCCGGGTCGCGCTCGGCGGCGTCGATGAGCGCGGGCAGGACCCGACCCCATCTCGAGGTCGTCGAGCCGGTGCAGACGGCAGTCATGATCTGGGTGATCTGCTCGCGCGCCGAGCCCGCCTGATCAGGGACATGCATGGGCTTCAGCGTCTCGAAGGCCTCCTCGATCATGCCCTCACGTGTCGCGAAGTGGCGGTAGATCGTTGCCTTGCCGACGCCTGCGCGCGCGGCCAAGGCCTCGATGTTCAGGCCCGCGAGCCCCTCGTCGGCGAGCAGGTCGAGGGTTGCTTCCAGGATGACCTGGCGCGAGCGAGCGACCCGCGGGTCGACCCGCTCGCCAACGGTGTCGGTCGATGTCGCGGGGCTCATGCCGAGACGCTCGTGAGGTCGGCGTCGTCGACGACGGGCACCGACGGCGAATGCGGGATGTCCCCGCCGAAGTGCTCCGGCGCGAGGTCATGCTTCTTGAGGAGCACCAGCGTCGCGATGAGCCCGATGGCCCCGATGACCGCCGAGGCGCCCATGGTGGCGTTGAACGCATCGGTGAAGGCAGCCTGCGCGTCGGTCAGGAACGGCAACGCCTGTTCGCCGATCTGGGAGGTGACGCGCACCGCCCCGCCGATCGATTCGGTGGCGATGTCGCGGACCTGCTCGGGCAGCGCGGATCCGTCGACGCTGGAGCGATAGACCGAGGAGGCGATCGAGCCGAGGACGGCGATGCCGAGCGACCCGCCGAGCTCTCGCGTCGTGTCGTTGAGGGCCGACCCGACGCCGGCCTTGTCCATCGGGATCGACTCCATGATCGCGGAGGTCGACGGCGGCATGATCAGCGCGAGGCCGCCGGCGAGGAGCACGAGGCCTGCGGCGATCATCACGTACGGCGCGTTCGGGGTGAGGAAGGACAGGAGCCCGAACCCGAGCGTCATGAAGGCGAAGCCGAGCGCGAGCGTGCGACGCAGGCCGAGCTTCGAGGTGACCTTGTCGCTGCGCGGGGCGACGACGATCAGCGTGGCGGCCGAGGGCAACGCCGCGACCGCGGCGAGCAGCGGCGAGTACTCGCGGACGAACTGCAGGTACTGGGTCAGCATGAAGAAGAGGCCGAACATCGCGAAGAAGGCGACGGTGATGGCTCCCGCGCCGACGCTGAGGCGACGCTCCCGGAAGAACCGCATCGGCAGCATCGGGTGCCGCGTGTGGAGCTCCCACTTGACGAACGCGGCGATGATCGCGAAGGAGACCGCGAACCCGCCGAGGACCTCGCCGGAGAGCCAGCCGCGCTCGGGGCCCTCGATGATGGCGATGAGCAGCAGGCCGAGCCCGGCGATCGACAGCACCGCGCCGATCGGGTCGAGCTTCGTGGCGTGCTCGTCGCGCGAGGTGGGCGAGATGAGGGCGACCAGCAGCAGGACGCCGAGGACGAACGGCAGGTTCGCGAGGAAGACCGCGCCCCACCAGTACTTGGTCAGCACGAGGCCGCTCAGCACGGGGCCGATCGCGCCGCCGGCACCGGCGAACCCGGCCCACGTCGCGATGGCCTTGCCGCGTTCCTGCGGCGGGAAGACGCTCGTGATGAGCGACAGGGTGGCGGGCATGATGAACGCCGCGCCGAAGCCCATGATCGCACGCGTGCCGATGAGCAGCGCAGGCGAGGTCGCGAACGATGCGAGGATCGAGCCGAGCGCGAACACGCCGAGGCCGGCCATCAGCGCGCCCTTGCGGCCGAACCGGTCGCCGATGGCGCCGCCGGTCAGGAGCATCCCCGCGAAGACCAGCGGGTAGGCGTCGATGATCCACTGCAGCTCGGTGTTGGTCGCCTGCAGGTCCTCGACGAGCGTCGGGATCGCGACGTTCAGTCCGGACACCGACATCACGACCATGACGAGCGCCGTGCACATGACCGCGAGGATCTGCCACTTTCGCGCGGCCACCTCGGGCAGGGCGTACAGCGGGACGGCAGGGCGGGCAGAGGACATCGGGGGGCCGATCGAGGAGGAAGATGCTCGCGGTTCGTGTCCGAGACGCTCGCGTATCGCAGCGGAACGTACGCGTCTCGCTTTGGAACGTCAACGTCTCACAAGTCCGGCGCGGTCAGCGCCCGGCAGGGGACACCGGGAATCAGCGCAGGGCGACCAGACGGGCGTCGCGGGTCCGGATGACGAACCCTCCGTCGACGACGATCGGCGGCGCCGACGGGATGACCTCGGTCGAGAACTCCCACACCACGATGCCGTCGGTCAACGCGTTGGCCGTCCAGCGCCCCGAGGTGTCCACGGTGATCACGACGTCACCGCTGATCACCGGGGCGGTGGCGAGCGGGGCGCGGCTCTTCGATCGCCACGCGGGCCGGCCCTCCGAGGTCAGCGCCAAGACCTCGCGACCGCCGTCCCAGCCGATGACGCGGTCTGCGGAGGCCGCGAGCGGGCCGCACCACGCGACGGTGTCGGTGTGGCTGAACCGCCCGGCTCCGGTCACGACGTCGAAGGCCGACAGACCGGTCTCGCTCGCGACGTACACCAGGTCGCCGGACACGGCCACGTCGGTGCACGCCGGGATCTCGGTCCGCCATGCCTCGGTGCGGTCGCTTCGTCGGATCGCGACGACGAAGCCGTCGCGACCCCCGGCGGAGTCGGTCAGCCGCGCCCCGAACCGCGACGCGAGCGCGCTGCCGATCACGAAGTCGTCGGTCAGGGTCAACGCTTCGAGGCGGACGCCCTCGGTGACCGCGGCGAACGAACGGCGCCCCGAGGAGAGATCGAACCCGTGGACCTCGGCGTTGGCCGAGATGAAGGCCTGATCGCCGTCGAGGGTGATCGAGCCGTAGGTCGTCTCGGCGGGGAGGTCGTCGCGCTTCCACTGGACCGCCCCGCTGAGCGCGTCGACGGCGTAGAGGTTCGGATGCAGCGAGTCGAACGTCGACGGGGCGGGGACGACCACGACCTGGCCGTCGGTCGCGAGCTCGGCCGGGCGTTCGCGGGCCACGATCGGCGGGACGCGCTCGGTCAGGCGCCACCGCTCGACGCCTGTCGCGGCGTCGAAGGCGAGGACCGTCGTCGTGGTCCGCACGGCGAGCGTGTCACCCGCGACCACCGGCGACCCCGCTGCCCGCGGAGGCAGGCGTGTCTCCCAGCGCTGCGCTCCGCTGGGCGATCGCAGCCGCACGGCCCGTGCGGCGTCATCGTCGGCGATGATCAGCTGTCCGGTCGGCAGCACCAGCGGGCGCTCGTCGGAGGGGACCTCGGCGAGGAGCATCCCGTCGACCGGGTCGACGAGGACCCAGCCGCGTTCCCCGGCGACCAGCAGCCCCTCGGTCGTGGCGGTCACCTGCGGGGAGATGAGGAACGAGGGCAGGGTCGCCGACCAGCGCTCGTCGCCGTCCTCGAACGAGAGCGCGCGCAGCTGCGTTGCCCGCGTCGTCTCGGTCGCCGGGTCGGGTTCGGCGGTCTCGCCGGGGTCCGGCGCCACCGAGGGCTCATCCTGGGGAGGGGCGGTCGGGGTGGTCGCCACCGGGATGCCGATGGCCGGGTCGATGGTGATCTCGACGCGCTGCTCGTCCAGAAGGATGAGCGTGTCCTCGCTGGCCAGCACCGAGCGGTGCCCGGCCGGCGGTCCGGTCAGCTTCGCGAGGAGGCGGCCGTCCTCGACCGCGCGGACCTCGTGGACGGTCTCGCCGGTCAGCACGGCCTCGCCGTCCTCCGACGCCGAGAAGACGATGTAGCTGACGATCAGCGCAGCGGGTCGACGCCCCGTCGCGGGGGCGGCGCTGACGGCGAGCGGCAGCCCGCTCGCGATCTCGACGGCCCAGCGGATCTCACCGTCGACGGGGTCCAGCACGATCACGGAGCGGTTCGCGATCCTCGAGATCGCGGTCCGGCCGAAGCTCTCGGCGCTCGCGGTCGTCGCGACGACCAGGTCGTCGAGGACGAACGCCTGCCTGACCTCGCTCGCGAGCAGATCCGCGAGGTTCACCCGCCAGAGCTCGTCGCCGACGAAGCTCAGCGCGTTGACGATCGTGTTGCGGCGGTGGATGATCACCGGCTGCAGCGGGGTCTCGGCGATCCCGACGATCGAGCCGCGGAAGCCGGTGAGCCCGGGCCGTGACAGCGTCTCGCCCGTGATGGCGCTGACCACGTTCATGCCGTCGAGGTCATCGAGCACGAGCCGGTCACCGAACCGGTAGCCGTCGAACAGCAGCTGGGCCGGCCGCGTCCAGCGCAGCCGACCGTCCTCGCGCTCCAGGGCCATGACCTGGTCGCGGTCGCCGACGAGGATGAGGTCACCGAGCGCGATCGGGGCGGGCTGGATCTGTGGCTCGGCGTCCGGCAGGTCGTGCTCCCAGGCGATGACGCCCGTCGGGATCTCCGCGATCGGACCGACCGCGCCGGTCCGTCCCGTGTCGCCGCGGGCGGAGAAGCTGCGGGGCGGCTCCGGTGGGGCGGATCCGCTGAGCACGCCGCTGACCC
>RCMY010007594.1_pt1 | contig 16968 bp, 18 predicted proteins | sample 2041341 | NCBI WGS metagenome assembly RCMY01 (sample SAMN09708234, study PRJNA481090) | Marine sediment metagenome, whole genome shotgun sequencing project. | reverse complement strand
TTCAGCTTCTGCCTTAAGGAATGCACCATGGCGAAACCAGCCAATGTAAAGATCAAACTCGTCAGCACAGCAGACACAGGCTTTTTCTATGTAACCCGGAAAAACCCGCGCAATCTCACCGAAAAGATGGTGCAGCGCAAATATGACCCGGTTGTCCGCAAGCATGTCGAATTCAAGGAAGCCAAAATCAAATAGGCGTCTTTTGGTCAGACTTTAACGGTGCAGAACCTGTTGCACCGATTCGATGAATTTCGCGACCGATATAGGCTTTGAGACATAAGCTTCGGCCCCGGCGCTCAATATCCGGTCTTCATCACCTTTTCCGGCATAAGCGGTGACAGCCATGATCGGTATGATCTTGAGCTGACCGTCTTTCTTGATCTGCTCGATCAGCTCCAGACCGCTCACGTGGGGCAACTGGATATCCATCACGATCAGATTCGGCACAAAGCTGCGCGCCTTTTCGAGCACTTCCCGGCCATCGCTGACCGGTTCCACCACAAAACCATGGGCCCGCAGCAGGTCGCAAAACAGCTTGAGGTTCAACTCGTTGTCCTCAACCACCAACACTCTTTTTGCCACGACCGGATTTGCCCTTTCAAACTTGCTGCCGACCCATTAGGCGAAAGTGGCAATGGAAACAAATCCCAATCTCGGGCAGGATGCCGATATCATCGCCTTGCAGGCGTTAGGCTGGGTGCTGCAGGACCAGGACCGGGCGGAACGGTTGCTTGCCCTGACCGGACTGGATCCGCGCGAGCTGCGATCAGGCCTTGAAGACCCGGCGATGCTGGCTTCCCTGCTCGGCTTTCTCGCCAATCACGAACCCGATCTGGTCGCCTGTGCAGATGCTATCGGTATCGCACCCGCGAAACTGGCCGCCGCGGCAAACCAACTTAACGCTCCCGGAGAATTTCATGAGTAAGAAGCCGCTTCTGATCAGCGACTGCGATGAAGTATTGCTGCATATGGTGGTGCCCTTCCAGCAGTGGCTGGATAGCGACAAGCACATTCATTTTGATCTGGAGAACGGTAGCGATTTTGCGAAGGCCCTGCGCCACAAACATGATGGTACCCAGGTCCTGCCGGAGCAGATCTGGCCGATGCTAAAGGAATTTTTTGACACCGAAATGTACAGGCAGGGGGCCATCGAAGGCGCTGTCGAGTCGATCAACAAGCTCGGTGAAATAGCCGATGTCGTGATATTGACCAACCTGCTGGACGATCGCCGTGAAGCGCGGGCGGAGCAGCTCAGGGCTGTCGGCATCGATTTTCCCGTCTATACCAATCAGGGCGGCAAGGGCGAGTTGCTAAACAATATCATCGCTGAATTCGAGCCAGCGGTCACCGTCTTTGTCGACGATCTGGGCCACCAGCATGGCAGTGTAGCCAAACACGCTCCCGATGTATGGCGGCTGCAGATGGTCGGCGAACCGATATTGGCGAGACATATCCAGACGAATCCGGCTGCCCACGCCCGTATCGATCTGTGGGCCGAAGGCCTGACCTGGATATCGGACAAGTTTGACAATGCCGAACCGGCTCCGGCGATGAACTTGTCATCGCAGAAGCTTGACCCTGCCAACCATGCATGAGAGTTTTGCCTTATGACCGACAATATTGAAAAAGCCCTGATAGCCAAGGGCATAGACCTGCCGACGCCGGCTGCCCCCGTGGCATCCTATGTCCCAGCCGTCGAAGTGAATGGATTGCTCTATATCAGCGGACAGGTGTCGATGCACGACGGCAAGCTGATCACCGGACGCCTTGGTGAAAATATGTCGCTGGAAGAAGGGCAAGAGGCCGCCAAGGCCTGTGCACTGATGATCGCGGCGCAGATCAAGAAGGCGACCGGATCGCTCGACCGGGTTGACCGCATCGTCAAACTTGGAGTCTTCGTCAACAGCACGGCGGATTATACCGACCACCCCAAAGTCGCCAATGGCTGCTCGGACATGATGGAAGTGATTTTTGGTGCCGCAGGCAAGCATTCGAGAAGCGCGGTCGGCGTAGCGTCACTACCGCTCGGCGTAGCGGTCGAGGTCGACGCCATAATTGCCCTGAAACCCGAGTGATCGGGACGCTGCTGGATAACGCGCTTGCGCCAGCCCCGGCACCCGCACGTGTGGCGTTTCTGAAAGGCCAACCCTATGCTCATCGCGGGCTCCATGGCAATGGCGTGCAGGAAAATAGTCCCGCCGCCTTCGAAGCCGCGATCAAGCTGGGTCATGGAATTGAGTGCGATGTTCAGGCCGCGGAAGACGGTCGTGCCTTTGTCTTTCATGACTATGAACTGGACCGGTTGACGGATCAAACTGGCCCGATCGGTAAATTACGGGCAGACGATATTGACCAGATCCAGCTGAACGGCGGGCATGGCAAGATTCCACGCTTGCGCGAAACACTGGCCCAAATAGCCGGACGGGTGCCTGTGCTGATCGAAATCAAGTCGCGCAACATGCGGGTTGGCCCGCTGTGCCTTTCGGTACGCCGGGCGCTGGAAGGCTATGGCGGCAAGGCGGCTATCATGTCGTTCAACCCGCTGGTCGGCGCCTGGTTTCGCAAGAATGCCGACCATGTCGTCCGCGGGTTGGTGGTAACGGAAGAAGACAGCAAGAACTGGCGTGGCCGGATCGCCCGCCACCGCAATCTGTGGACAGCGCGGCCCGATTTTCTGGCCTATGATATCCGCGATCTGCCTTCCCGCTTTGCCGCTGGCCAGCGCGCGCGCGGCCTGCCGATCGTCACCTGGACGGTACGCTCTGCCGAACAGGAAAAGATCGCGTCATTATATGCCGACGAACCGGTTTATGAGATACCGCAGAACTGATAGCATCGCGCGCAATGTCCGAATCCCCAACCGAGATCGTCGCCCATGTCGCACCCGATATCGCCAGCCTGCCGGCGGATCAGTGGGATGCCTGCGCCGGTTCGGACAATCCGTTTGTCTCCCATGCCTTTCTTTCCGCGATGGAGAAATCGGGGAGCGTCGGCCCGGGCACCGGCTGGAAATCCATGCCGATCATCATCGAAGACGCCGCAGGTGAAATCGCAGCCTGCCTGCCCAGCTATCTCAAATCACACAGCCAGGGCGAGTATATTTTCGACCAGCAATGGGCGCACGCGTTTGAACATGCCGGCGGCCAATATTATCCCAAAATCCAGATAGCCTCGCCTTTCTCGCCGGTGCCCGGACCCCGCCTGCTGTTACGCGACAAGAGTTTGGCCTTGCCCCTGCTACGGGCAGCGGAACAATTGGCGGAGAATAATGGCATTTCATCGGTGCATGCGACATTTGTCAGTGAAGATCAGCTCAGCCATTTTCGAGAAGCCGGCTGGATGATCCGCGCCGACAGCCAGTTCCACTGGCGCAATGACGGCTATAATAGTTTTGACGATTTTCTCGCGGCATTGTCTTCGCGGAAACGCAAGGCGATCCGCCGGGAACGGGCCAAGGCCCAGGAAGCAGTGGATATTGTTCACCTTTCGGGAGATGAAATTCAGCCCCGGCATTGGGACTATTTCTGGGAATTTTATCAGGACACCGGGATGCGGAAATGGGGACAGCCCTATCTGACTCGCAGCGCCTTCGATCTGTTGCACCAGAAAATGGCAGATAAGCTGCTGCTGATATTTGCGATGCAGGACGGCATTCCGGTGGCCGGCGCACTCAATGTCATCGGTACCGAGACGCTTTACGGGCGCTATTGGGGGTGCGCGGAAAATATCCCGTTCCTGCATTTCGAAATTTGCTATTATCAAGCGATTGACGCGGCCATTGAGCGGGGATTGAAGACCGTCGAGGCCGGGGCGCAGGGGAGCCACAAACTGGCGCGGGGCTATCAGCCGGTGCCGACATGGTCAGCGCATTATATCGTCGATCCGGGATTTCGTTCAGCAATTGCCGACTATCTCGAACGCGAGCGGCAAGCGGTTGCTGCCGACATTGAATTTCTGGCCGATATGGGGCCGTTTAAAAAGTCGAATTCGGTTTAAGCGGCGCGGCGGGTATTTTCCTGGAGCCAATTGCGCGCTTCCCGTTGGGCTTCGGCAATTTCGCGAGCTGTCATTTCCAGGGAGATTTCTGCCCGGCAAATCTTGCTTTCATCATGGCCTGACAAGGCTGCCAGATTAAACCATTTATGGGCTTCAACCAAATCGACATCGACGCCCTCCGATCCGGTAGAATAGATCACACCCAGATCAAAATATGCATTGCTGCTGCCTTGCGCTGCCTCGGAGAGGCGGCTTTCGATAAGAAAGGCGGCGCTTTTCATGCTGTTGCCCATATTGTCAGTCCCTGTTTTTGTTGCCGCAGTTACTGGCGACAGGACGACTTTCAACGCAATTTCCTAAAGGAATGGTTAACGCAATTCGTAGAAAATTAATTTTACCGCGCTGAAATGCCATGATATTTCACAATGTCCTGCTTTGGCATGGTTAACAGGAAGGCGGTGCAGCCCTAGGAAACGGGGATATTATCGATCAGGCGGGTCCGACCAATATGGGCGGCAGCAAAAAGCCGGGCAGACTTTGTAAAATCATTCAAAACCGCCAAGGTATTTGCGTCGCGGAGCTCGAGATAGTCAATTTTGTGAAAGCCTGTCTCCAGCAATCGTGCTGTGGTTTCCGCCAATATGGCTGAAACGGCTCCACCAGCCGCAATCGCCATTGCCGCATCCTGCATCATTTGGGGGAGCGCTACGGCATTATTCCTTTGCTCTGCGGTCAGATAGGCATTGCGCGACGACAAGGCGAGGCCGTCAGGGTCCCGGACTGTCGCAACGCCGACGATTTCATGGGTGAAATCAAGATCGCGCGCCATCCTCCGGATGATCGCAAGCTGCTGATAGTCTTTCTCTCCGAAAAAGGCGGCATCCGGTCGAATCTGGTTGAACAGTTTCGCCACCACCGTGGCGACACCGTCAAAATGGCCTGGCCGCGCCGCGCCACAAAGTCCGTCGCTGATCCCGCTCACACTGACGTTGGTGGCATAGCCTTCCGGATAGACCTGATCCGCCGTTGGCGCCCACAGTAATTTCACACCCGCCGCCGTCAGCAGGGCGGCGTCGGCAGCTTCCGGACGCGGGTAGGCATCCAGATCTTCCCCCTCGCCAAACTGGGCCGGATTGACGAAGATCGACGCGACCACCGCGTCACATTGTTCTTTTGCCACTTCCACCAGTCGCATATGTCCGGCGTGGAGAGCGCCCATTGTCGGGACCAGCCCGATTCTGGATCCGGCTTTGCGAAATTCCGCCAAAGCGTCCCGCAGCGGGTCCAGCTGTCGAACAATTTGCATGCATCACTCTTTGCGTTTAGATTTTGCTGTAAAGCTCTGGTAAGCTATGCGACGGTGAACCGTCCTTCGCAAGGGCCAAGAACAGGGGTATCGCTCAAAACGTGACCAGCAGTGCGCATCATATCGTCTTTGCCAATGAAAAGGGCGGGACCGGCAAGTCCACCACCGCGGTTCATGTCGCAGTTGCGCTTGCCTATCAGGGTCACAAGGTCGCGATCATCGATCTCGATCCCCGCCAGCGCACGTCCTATCGATATCTGGAAAACCGCGACGCGACGATGAAGCGGCTGAATATTGATATTCCGCAACCTTTTTACGACGTCTTCGATGGTGACGATCTGGGCCAGCTCGAACAACTGATCGAGCGGATGTCACACGGGGTTGATTTCCTGCTATATGACACGCCGGGCCGCGATGACAAATTCGCCCGTTATGTGGCGACCCGGGCGAATACACTGGTCACACCGATCAACGACAGCTTTGTCGATTTCGACCTGATCGGGCAGGTGGATCCGGAAACCTACAAGGTTCGCAAGCTGAGCTTCTACGCAGAACTGATCTGGGACGCGCGCAAAGAACGCGCCAGGGTCGACGGCAAAACAATCGACTGGGTCTTGCTGAGAAACCGGACCCAATATGTCGAAGCACATAATATGAAACGGATCGTTGCAGCCCTTGGCGAATTGTCGCGGCGCGTGGGATTTCGCATCATTCCCGGACTCAGCGAACGGGTCATTTATCGCGAGCTTTTCCCCTCGGGCCTGACGATGCTCGACAAGAAACATCTTGGCCGCCTCGCGACGAGCCATCTGGCCGCGCGTCAGGAATTGCGCGAACTGATCAAACATCTTGCGCTGCCGCAATCCGCCCGGCAGGTGCCTGAAGATGACAAGCCCGCCCTTGGCAAGCCCAAGCTGGTGGCCTGACCGATGGTACCATTACTCATATTCAGCGGCGCGATATTGGCCTGGCTGGTGTTGTCGGGCAAGGCAAAGACCATGACTCCCAACCAGTGGCTGGCATTGGTGATTGCGCTGGTCGGCGCGAATTTCCTGCGGAGCGGTGGATGGATCATGGGCGGGGCCATGCTTGCGGGTGCGGCCTTTCTGAGTGGCTGGCGAATTTTGATACCGGCCCGCGACAGTGAAGAGCCAAAGCGCAAGCCGCGCAATTTTGAACTGGACCGGGCGCGATCCCTGCTGGGCGTCAGCGATGACGCCGGCTTTATCGAGATCAACGCCGCCTGGAAAGAACGGCTGGCGGAACATCATCCCGACAATGGCGGAGATGAGCAGCTGGCGAAGATGATCAACCGGGCGCGGGACATATTGTTGGAAGAATTGGAAGCATCTAGCCGGCGGTAATCATGTTATCGCATATCGACGGTAATGCTGGATTTTTGGCCATTTGACTCGTACAGATACCGGGAAACCCAACAATTCTGGACCACTGCCATGACCCCCCCCACCAACCATGAATTCCACCCCAGTTCGCTGCGCGAATATGATATTCGCGGGATTATCGGCGAGACGCTGGGCGCAGACGATGCTTATGCCATTGGTCGCGGTTTCGGGACACTGATCGCGCGCGATGGCGGTACGGCGGTCGCAACCGGATTTGACGGGCGCACCAGCTCCCCGATGCTCGAAGACGCGCTTGTCCGCGGCCTTAACGATGCCGGGGTTAATGCCGTATCGGTCGGCATGGGCCCGACCCCGATGCTCTATTATGCCGAATGCGTTCTCGAACAGGTGCAGGGCGGCATCATGATAACCGGCAGCCACAATCCCGCCAATTACAACGGCTTCAAGATGGTGTTTCAGGGCCGTCCCTTTTTCGGTGCGGATATCATCAAGCTTGGTGCCATGGCGGCGAGCGGCGACTGGGACGAGGGCAGCGGATCACTGGAGCGGGTCGACATTATTGACGACTATGTCGCGCGATTGCTGAAGAACTTCACTGGCGGTGCGTTCAATGTCGGCTGGGATTGCGGCAACGGCGCCGTTGGACCGGTGATCGAAAAACTGACGGGCCTGCTCACCGACCGCGGCGCGGGCGAGCATCATCTTCTCTATACCGATGTCGACGGATCCTTCCCGAATCACCATCCCGATCCTACCGAGGAAAAGAATCTCGCGGATCTCAAGGCGTTGGTTGCTGAGAAAGCCCTTGATTTCGGTGTCGCTTTTGACGGAGACGGCGACCGCATTGGCGCGATTGATGGCGAAGGCCGGGTGATCTGGGGCGACCAGTTGCTGCAAATCTATGCCGAGGATGTGCTGAGGAGCGAGCCCGGTGCCACGATTATCGCTGACGTCAAAGCGTCGCAGGCCCTGTACGACCGGATCGCGGCACTGGGCGGCAAACCGCTGATGTGGAAGACCGGCCATAGTCTGATCAAATCCAAAATGAAGGAGACGGGCTCGCCACTCGCCGGCGAAATGAGCGGCCATATATTTTTCAAACATGATTATTACGGTTTCGACGACGCGCCTTATGCCGCGATCCGGCTGATCCAGGCGGCGACCAATATCGGCAAGAGCGTGACGCAACTGCGCAGCGATATGGTCGAAATGATCAACACGCCCGAAATGCGCTTTCAGGTCGACGAAAGCCGCAAGTTCGCGGTGATCGACGAAGTGCTGGAGCGGTTATCGGCAAGCGGTGCAGAGGTCAACGATACCGATGGTGCGCGGGTGAATACCGAAGACGGCTGGTGGCTGCTGCGGGCAAGCAACACACAGGATGTGCTGGTCGCACGGGCCGAAGCCAAGTCGCATGACGGGCTGGATGGCTCAGATTGACGAGCAGCTGGCTTTGTCGGGTCTGGAGCGTGGAGAGCAGGCGGGGCATTAGTCGATGCCACCAGATTGTCCGGTTTAACCCGGTCGATTGGTGTCAGACGTAGGTTGCGCCCGTATTGATTCCCGGACCGACCGCAGAGATTACGAAAATTACCGAGCAGAACATGGCGGCAAAGCCGGCTGCGATTTCCTGACGTAACGTAAAGCGGGGCATGATTGTCTCCTTCGTGCGGGTTTGCATTATGCGATCAAAGCAGCGGAATTCTGGACAGCCGGGCCAACACTTGCAGCAACCAGAACGGCAGCAGAGAAAAGAGCGGCAAAAGCGGCGGCAACCTGGTTCTGAATATTTGCATTCGACATTTTAAAGTTCCTTCTTGGTTAAATCGGGCCTTCGCAGTTCCTGTCACGAAGATGCAAATAACTTTGCATGCGTCGTGCCAGTTTTGGTATTTTCTTATATATCAGTACTTTAATAGTGATTTGGAAAGACGCATGCTTTCTTGAATCCTGACTAATGGGGAAAATTCCTACTATTTGGCAGTGAAGCTCGAGCGTCTGGAGAAATCATCCGGCGCACGGCAACGCCAATTGATCCGGGAGGCGTGACAAAGTCGTGCGCCACCTGATAGTGGAGGGTGATGACGGACAAAATTCCTGAACAGACCCTTGCTGCATGGAAAGGCCTTCCGGAGGCGTTGGCTGAAAAGCTGATCGAGCTCCGCAAACTCATATTGGATACCGCTCGCGACAATCCGGCCATCGGCCCGCTCGAGGAAACCCGCAAATGGGGAGAGCCCGCGTTTCTGACGGCGGAAACCGGGTCAGGAACAACTGTGCGGATCAATCGTCACAAGAAGTCCGACAACGAATATGCCTTCTATGTCCATTGCCAGACCGATCTGATCGAGCGCTACAAGCAGTTATATAATGACAAGCTCAATTTTGACGGCAATCGTGCGGTGGTGTTTGATGTGAAGGATGCACTACCGGTTGATGCCGTCAGCCATTGCATTGCAATGGCCCTGACCTACCATCTGCGAAGTCCCCGCTAGATTCTCCATGCTCGACATTGCACGCCGTCCGGAAAAGGGTGCGCCGCGCCCTGCCAGATGCGAGGCTATTCTTTAGCCTTGACGATCTCGTCAGATTCCCGGTTCATTTCCGAAAAAATGCCCCAGAGCGCAATAAACAAGGCCGCCACCAGCGGGCCAATCACGATGCCATTGATCCCGAACAGCTGCAACCCGCCGAGTGTGGAGATCAGCACAACATAGTCGGGCATCCGCGTGTCCCGGCCGACCAGGATCGGGCGGATGATATTGTCGACCATGCTGATCACGAACACACCGCAGAGGATCAGCACAATACCCTGCCAGACCGCACCCGTGACGATCAGAAAGATCGCCACGGGAACCCATACAAATCCCGTCCCGATCGCAGGAATCAGAGAAAATATCCCCATCAATACGGCCCACAGCAAGGCACCGCGGATATCGAGTGCCCAGAACACCAGGCCGCCCAAACCGCCCTGGATAATCGCGATGATCAAGCTGCCCTTTATCGTCGCACGGATGACGACCAGAAATTTTTCCATGAGAATTTCGCGTTTTTCCGCGCCCAGCGGGATGATCTGTTCGATCCGCTCGGCCAGCGCGCGCCCATCACGCAGCAGGAAAAAGGTCAAGTACATCATGACGCCAAGACCGAGCATAAACTGGAATGCTCCCTGACCGACGCTCAGCAACCGGGTGACCAGAAATTCGAGAATGGCAGAAATCGATTGTTCTATTTCCGCCCTGATACCGGCAAAATCATTATAACCATAAGCGGCCAGCTGGACCCGAATCCAGTTTGGAAGCGATTGTTCAAACGCCTCGAATACGGCGCCGAAATCAATCTCACCGGCCTGAAGTCGCAGATAAATACTCGCCGCTTCTTGCGCCAGGGCCATCCCAAGCAGGATCGTCGGCACCACGACCAGCAGCAATATCAGGACCAAGGTGATCGCCGCGGCCAGATTGGTCCGCCCCGGGAAAAAGCCCAACAGGCGTTCATAGACCGGACGAAACAGCACAGCGACGACGACGCCCCAGACAATGGCACCGAAAAACGGCTCGATCAGCACCGCGAATGCCAGCGAGACAATCACCAGAAGCGTGATCAAAAAGCCCCATTCAACCCGTTTCTTTGCCGTTTCTCGATTGTTCATCTGTGTCGCTCTGGTTCGGTCGGCTGCGCGGACCGTGTTAAAATTGCTTGGGCCGGCAGATACGGGAATATTGCGGGCCGGGCAAGGATCAGGCGCGCGTCACTACAATATTGGTGATCTTGCTCGCCGTCTCTGTTCAAATCTTTTGAAAGCTGCAACAATGAACCCCAGGTGATACAGAAGGCGGGAGAGACAATGACGGCAATTCCCTTTGAAAAAGGGCTGGTCGAGACCGGTGACGGCCTTTACGCCTATCTTCAACCCGATGGTGGCTGGGGCTGGTCCAATGCCGGGTTAATCACCGATGGCGGGGAATCCTTGCTGGTCGATACCCTATTCGATGCCAGCCTGACTCGCGAGATGCTTGACGTCATGGCAGATGCGGCCGGTGTCGGCGCGGATGATATTGGCGTGATCGTCAACACCCATGCCAATGGCGATCATACCCATGGTAACGGCTGCTGTCACAAGGCCGAGGTGATTGCCTCGGAAGCCAGCGCCCGGGAAATGTCCGAGCTGCCGGCGAGCGAACTTGCCGCGATCATGGCGCAGGCGCGGGCCATGGGGCCGGCGGGGCAGTATCTGGTGGATATTTTCGGCAGTTTTGATTTCACCGATGTTGCGGAAAAGGCGCCGACCCAGACTTTCAGCGGCGAGCTCAGCCTGAAAGTCGGCGACAAGAAGGTCAATCTCATCGAAGTCGGTCCCGCCCATACTGCAGGCGACATACTCGTCCATGTGCCGGGCGACAAAACCGTCTTTACCGGGGATATATTGTTTGTCGAAGGCACACCGATCATGTGGGCCGGGCCGGTCGCCAACTGGATTGCCGCTTGCGACCGGATTATCGATCTCAAGGCCGAAACCATTGTGCCGGGTCATGGTCCGATCACCGATGTCCACGGCGTCCGGCGGGTGCAGGACTATCTGCGCTATATCGACCAGGAAGCGCGCAAACGCTATGACGCGGGGCTGTCGGTGCGCGATGCGGCGCATGACATCCGCCTCGGCAATTTTTCCAGCTGGGGCGACAGCGAACGGATCGCGGTCAATGTCTCGACGCTATATCGTGAATATGCGGGTGATAGCGCCGCGCCGGATGTGGTTCAGCTTTTCGGGCTGATGGCCGAACTGAAGCAATAGAGCCTATTCCCGGCACAATGACCCTTGATCAAATTCCGCCGATCCTGACAGACTGGTTTAGCTCGCGTGGCTGGGCGATACGGCGGCATCAGCTGGACATGCTCGCGGCGGCCGCGGCCGGGCGTCATGCCTTGCTCACGGCGCCGACCGGAGCGGGCAAGACGCTGGCCGGTTTTTTGCCGACGCTTGTTGATCTAATTGAAAACGAGGAAGAGACATCCGTTCGCCCTGAGCTTGTCGAAGGGTCGATTGCGCCAGGCCAGATGCTTCGACAGGCTCAGCACGAGCGGAAGGGCGGCGCCACCCTCCACACGCTCTATATCTCGCCGCTCAAGGCGCTCGCCGTGGATGTCCAGCGCAATCTGCTGACGCCGATCGAGGAAATGGGCCTGCCGATCACCGTCGAGACTCGCAGCGGCGATACCCCGGCCAATCGCAAGGCGCGCCAGCGGGTCAGGCCGCCGCAGATTTTGCTGACCACCCCGGAGTCGCTCAACTTGCTGCTCAGCCAGCCGGAAAGTTTCACCCTGTTCGCCAGTCTCCAGCGGGTGGTGATCGACGAGGTCCATGCCTTTGCCACCGGCAAGCGCGGCGATCTGCTCGCCTTGTCGCTGGCGCGTCTTCAGACAATTGCTCCGAAGATGCAGCGCGTCGCCCTGTCGGCCACGGTCGCCGAACCGGATGATTTTCGCGCCTGGCTCGCCCCTTATGGCGATATTGATACCGTCACCCATGTCCGCGGAGCGGAAGGCGCGCCCGCCGATCTGTCGATCATGCTGCCCGAAACACCGGCAGGCGATCCGGTGCGGGTGCCGTGGTCCGGTCATGCCGGTACCTATGCGATGCCGCAAGTGATGGAACAGATCCGCCGCAACCGGATGACGCTGGTCTTCTGCAACACCCGCTTTCTCGCCGAGTTCACCTTCCAGAAACTGTGGGATATCAATGACGAAACCCTCGCCATCGGCATCCACCACGGCAGCCTGTCAAAGGAGGCGCGGCGCAAGGTCGAGAGCGCCATGGCGTCGGGCAAGATGCGCGCGCTGGTCTGCACCGCCTCGCTCGATCTCGGAGTCGACTGGGGCGATATTGATTGTGTCATCCAGATGGGCGCACCCAAAGGATCGTCGCGCCTGCTGCAGCGCATTGGCCGCGCCAATCACCGGCTGGACGTGTCATCAAAAGCGCTTCTGGTGCCCGGCAACCGCTTTGAATATCTCGAGGCCCAGGCGGCGCTCGATGCGGTGAATGAAGGCCGGCGCGACGGCGAACCGTTTCGCGCAGGCGGGCTCGATGTGCTTGCCCAGCATGTGATGAGCTGTGCCTGCGCCGCGCCGTTTCAGGAAGACCAGCTGCTCGACGAGGTGCAATCCGCCCTGCCCTATAGCGCGCTCACCAAGGAGCAGTTCGAGCGGGTGCTGAATTTCACCCGTGATGGCGGCTATGCGCTCAAGGCTTATGACAAGTTCAAAAGACTCCGCCGCGACGCCAACGGCGTGTGGAGCCTGACCCATCCGAAATTTGCCGCCCAGCACCGGCTCAACGCCGGGATCATCGTCGACAGCGCGATGATGAATGTCCGCTTCAAAAACGGTCGCAGCCTCGGCAAGGTCGAGGAAGGCTTTGCCGCCATGCTGTCGGTCGGCGACACGTTTTTCTTTGCCGGCCTTAGTCTCGAGCTGATCAGGATGGACAGCAGCGATGTCATTGTACGGGCGGCCAAGAAAGCCGCGATGATCCCCAGCTATGGCGGAGCCAGACTGCCACTGACCACCCATTTGTCGGACCGCGTGCGTCGCTTTCTCACCGATCGTGCGGGATGGGCGCGCTTCCCCGACGATGTCCGCGAATGGCTGGAAATGCAGGACCATCGCTCGGTGATGCCCGAACCGGGGCAGCTTCTGGTCGAAACCTTTCCCCACGACAATCTCCATTATATGGTCTGCTACAGCTTCGAAGGCTGGAATGCGCATCAGTCGCTGGGCATGCTGCTGACCCGGCGGATGGAGGACCGCGGCCTCAAGCCCGTAGGCTTTGTCGCCAATGATTATGCGCTGGCCTGTTACAGCGTGGAACCCGTGACCGACCCCCGCCCCTTGTTCAGTGCAGATATATTGGAAGACGAGTTTTTCGACTGGGTCGAGGGGTCGCACCTGCTCAAGCGCGCCTTTCGCGAAGTAGCCGTGATCAGCGGCCTCGTTGAACGGCAGCATCCGGGCAAGCGCAAAACCGGCAAGCAGGTGACCTTCTCGACCGACCTGATTTTCGATGTGCTGCGCAAATATGAACCCGACCATTTGCTGATGCAGGCCGCCTGGGCGGATGCCAGGGCGCGGATGACCGATGTCGGGCGCCTGGGCGATCTTCTCGACCGCGCGGCAGGCTCGCTCATCCATGTTGATCTGGAGCGGGTCAGCCCGCTCGCGGTGCCGCTATTGGTGATGATCGGACGCGAGCATGTCGCGCAGGGAGCCACCGATGATGCTTTGTTGATCGAGGCGGAATCGCTGATCAACGAGGCGATGAAAATCGACTAGGAACGTCGATTGGGGTGCGGTGCCCGGTCGTGCGGGATTAGGAAGGCTATGGTTTATAGCGTAAGGTACTAAAATGGTCTGTCCGACAATGCTGCTTCCTGTCTGCGCGTCGCTGTTTGCGACCCAGCTTGCAGCGTCCGTTCCGGTCGAACCGGAAACCGAAGCCTATATTGCCGATGCCCTGCCCCAGCAGTTCCTTGACCCCGATGCCGAACAGATTGCGATCACCCGGGACCGGCTCGAACGGATGACGGTTGCGGTCACAATAGCGCATGGCGGGCCCTATGAATTCATTATCGATACGGCGTCGCAGCGCACGATATTATCCAAGGAAATAGCCGGCGCACTGGCGCTCGATATTGAAGATGAGGTTAAAATTGTCGCGCTCGCCGGTACGACCACCGTCCAGACCGTCTACGTACCCAGTCTGACGCTTGGCAAACGCAGTTACGATAGCCTGATTTCACCCGTTTTTCGTGCTGCCAATATCGGAGCGGACGGCGTCCTCGGTCTCGACAGCCTGCAGGGGCAGAGGATCCTGTTCGATTTTGTCGGCAGACAAATCTCGGTCGGCGATACCAGTGAGAAGCTGCGCAGCCGCTCGCGCCGGGAAATCGTGGTGACGGCGAGGCGGCGATCCGGACAACTGATCTTCACCAATGCGACGATTGCCGGAATCAAGACCAGCGTGATCATCGACACCGGCGGCGAGTTGTCAATCGGCAACAAGGCGCTGCAAAGACGGTTGCGTCTGAAATCATCCGCAATGACACAGATCCGCCTCGTTGACGTCACCGGCCGCTCGGTAGAAGCCGATTACGGTGTTGCCGAAGAGCTGCTGATTGATCGCGCCCGCTTTGGCCTCATCCCGATCGCTTTCGCCGATATTGCTCCGTTCAAGGCTTTGAAACTGGACAAGAAACCGGCCCTGTTTCTCGGCATGGATGCCTTGCGCGAATTTGACCGGGTGGCGATCGATTTCGCCAACCGGAAAATCTATTTCCTGCTGCCCGAAGATGCCTAGCGACGTTGTTGGTCGAGTCAGGACGATGATTTGTGGTATAGTGACAGCAAGCTCGAAGCCGGGAGCTAAGCTGAGGCTGCCCGGAGCAACCAGATCGGAGATATTATGCCGGCCTTTTTGATAAACATGACTCCCGCATTCTTGGCGTCCGCGCTGACGATGGCCTATCCCGTTCCCCTCGGCCAGCCGGTAACGCCTGGTAGTTTGACGAATCCGGTCGGCGAGATTGTCGACCTTGATGAAGATCGCGCCGAACGGATGACCGTGCCGGTCAGCATCGAAGGCAAGGGACCGTTTTCTTTCGTCATCGATACCGGCGCGGAACGGACCGTGATTTCGCGCAAGATCGCTGATAATCTGGCACTGGAAGGCGAAGATCCGGCAGAATTGATGAGCATTGCCGGTACCAGCATGGTCGACATGGTCTATGTGCCCAGCCTGACCCTGGGCCGGAAGAGCTACGAGGGTCTGGTCTCGCCGGTTTTGGCAGCGCGGCACATCGGGGCCGACGGCATATTGGGCCTCGACGGTTTGCAGGACCAGCGCATATTGTTCGATTTTATCGCCAATCAAATCGTCATCGAAGATGCCGAAGAAGCGCGCAGCCGGCCAAGATCGCGGGAAATTGTGGTGACCGCCAAACGGCGTTCCGGCCAGTTGATTTTTACCGACGCGACGATTTCCGGGATCAAGATCAACGTCATCGTCGATACCGGCGCGCAGATTTCCGTTGCCAACAAGATATTGCAGAAGCGGTTGATGACACGCGCCAAGGAACTGGGCGATGACAAGCTGCTGATCGCGGTTACCGGAGAAACACTGGGCGTCGAATTTGGCCGGGCGCGCGATTTTCGCATCGGCCGCGCCCGCTTCGCCAGCCTGTCAGTTGCCTTTGCCGATGCGCCGCCTTTTGAACGGTTCGGCCTCGCCAACAAACCGACCCTGTTGCTGGGGATGGACGTGCTCCGGAAATTTGATCAGGTCGCGATCGACTTTCCCAAAAGAAAAATCTATTTTCTGGCTCCCAGAAACGCCCGGCTGCACGTCGACGAACCGAGAAACAGCCGGATCGGAACCTGACCGAATAGCTCCACGATTCTTGTCGGACAGCCCCAAAGTTTGTCAAAAACTTGTGCTGAACTTGATTCAGTATTTGGGCCAAGAACGGCGTTTTGCAAGCGATGCTCAAATCCTCCGCCCTCTGTGCCGGCGATTATCAAAGCGCTTTCCTACACCCGGCCCGATCGCTTATCATCACCACCGCTCCCGCGACAGGCGCGGGACAGGCTCTTTGACAATTTGAATAGATGGTGGAGAGATGAAAGGTCACACTCGGTGACAGGCTTGCGATCCATAAATGCCGGGAAGCTGCGGCTTCGGGGCAAAAGTCACAGAAAATAAAGCGGGCCTTCGGTGTCAGTTTTTGGGCTAGACACAGCAATGATCAGGCTCGCACGAAGGCAATAAGAAACCGCGCAATTCCACTTCATTTTCGTGGCGCTTTGCGTCTTTGTGGCTTCGTGCGAGCCCGGATAGCGCTGACCGGTGCAACTATTCCCAAACCAAGTTGACGTTGCCCGCATCAACGCCACTCCCCGGATCATATATTTGACCCGCTAGGCCACCGCCTCCAAACCAAACACCGGCTCCACATCCCCGCTTTGCCACTGCAGATATTTCTGCATCGTCGTCGCAAACAGCGGCGAGGCAAGATGATCGCTTAACCATTGCTGCAAGGCGGGCAGGGGCAATTGGTCGAACCACGCGCGGTCATTGTTGGCGAACTGGCGGACGAAGGGGAATATGGCGTGGTCGGCGAGGGTGGACTGTGCGGCCATCAGCTGCCCCGATGCCTGAATCAGGCCATCAAGCCTTTCGAGAAAGGCCAGTCCCCCGGCGCGGTGATCGAGCGGGTCTACATTTTCGTAACGCGTGGGATATTTATA
>RCMY010002416.1_pt1 | contig 16971 bp, 9 predicted proteins | sample 2041341 | NCBI WGS metagenome assembly RCMY01 (sample SAMN09708234, study PRJNA481090) | Marine sediment metagenome, whole genome shotgun sequencing project. | reverse complement strand
AGTTTCTATGACAGCGTCGGCGCGATCCGCGACGTGGTCCAGAACCACCTGCTGCAGGTGGTCGCATTATTGGCCATGGACGCGCCGATCGGCGATGACGCCGCATCCATCCAGGCCGAGAAGCTGCGACTGTTCCGGGCGATGAAGCCGCTGGAGCCGGGTAACGTGGTGCGCGGACAGTTCCGTGGCTATCGTGATGAGGACGGTGTGGCAGCGGATTCCAATGTCGAAACTTTCTCTGCGCTCAAGCTGGAGATCGACACCTGGCGCTGGGCGGGCGTGCCGTTCTATATCCGTGCCGGTAAAAAACTTCCCATCACGGCGACCGAAGTCACGGTGGACCTGAAGTCACCCCCGATGGCGCTGTTCGCAGCGGACTTGCCCGACTCCATGCAGCCGGAGCATTCCAATTATTTCCGTTTCAGGCTTGGACCCGAAGTCGTGATCGCCACCGGCGCACGCGTCAAGCGCGGCGGCGAAGCGATGCGCGGCGAGGACGTAGAGCTGGTTGCGCGCCACCAACGGATTGGTGAAGCACCACCGTATGTGCGGCTACTCGGCGATGCCCTGGCCGGCGAGCCCGGACTGTTCACCCGCGACGCGGCGGTGGAAGCCGCCTGGCGGGTAGTCGAACCGGTGCTTGATATGCCTGACAAGATCGACATTTACGAGCCCGGCAGTTGGGGCCCGGCGGCGGCAAACGGCATCATCAACAACGACCACTTCTGGTATGCCCCGGAGCCCGAAGACAGCACACCGTGTTGACGAGGCCTGGCACACACTTCTTTATCTAGCCGCAGGCGTCATGCACCTGTTGGCGACAACCTCCCTGGAGACATGATGAACCGCAACCTGCAACAACTCCGCGCCATAGGCCAAAGCCTGTGGCTGGACAACATTACCCGCACCCTGCTCGACGACGGCACCATGGCGCGCTACATCGCCGATTACGGCATCACCGGCCTGACCTCCAACCCGAGCATCTTCGAACACGCCATTGCTGGCAGCGACGCCTACGACGACGCCATCGCCAAAAAAACGGCCGCCGGGATGCAGGGCGAAGCATTGTTCATCGAGCTGGCGCTGGCCGACCTGCGCCGCGCCGCGAAATTGTTCGAGCCGGCGCACGAGGCGACTGGCGGCGTCGACGGCTGGGTGTCGATGGAAATTTCGCCGCTGCTGGCCAGCGACACCGATGGCAGCATCGCCGCGGCACAACGCATCCACGACCAGGCCGCCTGCAGCAACCTTTACGTCAAGATCCCGGGCACGCCCGAGGGCGTGCCGGCGATCGAGGAGTCGATCTACAACGGCGTGCCGATCAACGTCACCTTGCTGTTTTCCGCCGAGCAGTACGTCGCATCGGCCGAAGCCTACCTGCGCGGCATCGAACGGCGGATCGCCGCTGGCCGCGACCCGGTGGTGCCATCGGTGGCGTCGTTGTTTGTCAGTCGCTGGGACAAGGCCGTCATGGAGGCCGTACCGGCCGAACTGCGCAACAAGCTGGGCATTGCCGTCAGCCAACAGGCATACCGTGCCTACCGCGAACTGCTCGGCTCTGATCGCTGGAAGAAGCTTGCCGCTGCTGGCGCGTTGCCGCAACGATTGTTATGGGCCAGTACCAGCACCAAGGATCCGGACGCGTCGGATACGCTGTACGTCTCGGCGTTGGCTGCGCCCGATACCATCAACACGATCCCGGACAAGACCCTCAAGGCATTCGCCGACCACGGCAAGATCGACAGCGTGCTGGGCAATGATGCTGGCGATGTGCTGCAACCGTTCAAGGCTGCAGGCATCGATACCGATGCACTTGCGACTCAATTGCAGGAACAGGGCGCAGCTTCCTTCGTCAAATCGTGGAAACAACTGATGCAGAAGATTGGCGAGAAGGCGAAGGCACTGGGATGAACACGTCGGATACGAGCGCGTCGGATACGGCAATCCCGCTGGCGCAGCGCCCACAATGGCGTGCGCTGTTGCAACATGCACAAGCAACAGGCAAGCATCGCCTGCAGGATCTGTTTGCTGCTGATCCAGCACGCGGTGAGCGCTTGCGTGCTGAAGCGGCTGGACTGTACCTGGATTATTCCAAGCAGCGGGTCGACGACGAAACACTGCGCCTGTTGCTGGACCTTGCCAACGCCTGTGGCTTGCGTGCGCGGATCGATGCCATGTTCCGCGGCGACCGCATCAACACCACCGAAGACCGTCCGGTACTGCATGTCGCCCTGCGTGCACCGAAAGGCGAGCGCATCGAGGTCGATGGCGTTGATGTCGTGGCAGAAGTCCATGCGGTGCTCGACCGGATGGCGGCATTCTCCGACAAGGTCCGCGATGGCCGTTGGACCGGCGCCAGTGGCAAGCGTATCCGCAACGTCATCAGTATAGGTATTGGTGGTTCCGACCTGGGGCCGGTAATGGCCCATGAGGCCTTGCTGTACTACAGCCAGCGTAACCTCCAGGTCCGTTTTGTCTCCAATGTCGACCCGACCGACTTTGTCGAGGCCACGCGGGATCTTGACCCGGCCGAAACCCTGTTCATCATCTGCTCCAAGACCTTCACCACCCAGGAAACCTTGACTAACGCCCACGCGGCACGTGACTGGTGCCTGCAGGCATTGGGTGACGAGTCTGCGGTTGCCAGGCATTTCGTTGCGGTCTCGACCAACGCCGATGGCGTGCGCAAGTTCGGGATCGATACCGACAACATGTTTGGTTTCTGGGATTGGGTTGGCGGCCGCTATTCGATGGATTCGGCGATCGGGCTGTCCACGATGATCGCGATTGGTCCCACGCATTTCCGCGAGATGCTGGCAGGCTTCCATGCCATGGACACGCATTTCCGCGAGACACCGTTCGAGCGCAACCTGCCGGCGCTGATGGGTCTGCTCGCGATCTGGAACAACGATTTCCTCGGTGCCGGCACGGTGGCCGTGCTGCCCTATGCGCAATACCTCAAGCGTTTCCCGGCCTACCTGCAGCAGCTCACGATGGAGAGCAACGGCAAGCACGTGACCCTGCAAGGCGAGCGGGTCAGCGTGGACACGGGTCCGATTTACTGGGGCGAGCCAGGGACCAATGGGCAGCACTCGTTCTACCAATTACTGCACCAAGGCACGCGATTGGTGCCTTGCGACCTGATCGGGTTTTGCCAGCCGCTCAACCCGTTGAATACACAACATGACCTGTTGATGGCCAACCTGTTCGCGCAGGGCGAAGCACTCGCGTTTGGCAAGGATGCTGATGCCGTGCGCGCTGAAGGCACGCCTGAAGCGCTCGTGCCGCATCGCGTGTTCGACGGCAACCGCCCCAGCACGACGATCCTCGCCGACCGGCTGACCCCGCACGCACTAGGCACGCTGGTAGCGCTGTACGAGCACAGCGTGTTCGTGCAGGGGGTGATCTGGGACATCGACAGTTTCGACCAGTGGGGCGTCGAGCTGGGCAAGCAGTTGGCCAAGACGACCGAAGCCGAACTCGCCGACAGCGGTCCGGACTTGTCGCATGACAGCTCCACCAATGCCCTGATCCGTTATTACCGCGAACACCGGGAAAACCACTAGTCCCAGAAAGCCAGCAAACGTAATTGATTTTCTCCTTCCCTTGCGCGCAGCGTAGGGGAAGGCCGGGAAGGTGTGCTCTTTGCCATGAGCCACCCGAGTAAAAGGCACCCCTCCCCAATCCTCCCTTTGCTGCGCGAAAGGGAGGGGCAAATGCATCGCAAGGAGAACGTTTCATGCCGGACCAGATACTCGACCAGAAGTGCATCGACACCCTGCGTTTCCTCTCCGTGGACATGGTGCAGAAAGCCGACAGCGGCCATCCCGGGCTGCCGCTGGGTGCTGCACCCATGGCCTACGTGTTGTGGCAACGTTTCCTGAAGTTCAATCCAAAGGATCCCGGCTGGTCCGACCGTGACCGCTTCGTGCTGTCGCCCGGACATGGCTGCGCGTTGTTGTACGCATTGCTGCACATGACCGGCTACGACCTCACCCTGGACGACATCAAGCAGTTCCGGCAGTGGGGTAGCAGGACGCCCGGGCATCCAGAGCGCAATCACACGGCTGGCGTGGAAGTCACCACCGGGCCGCTGGGACAGGGCATGGCCAACGCGGTTGGGCTGGCCATTGCCGAGGCGCAACTGGCTGCACGCTACAACCGTCCAGGGCATGACGTCGTCGACCACCGCACCTGGGCGATCGTGAGCGATGGCGACCTGATGGAAGGCGTCTGCGCCGAGGCCGTATCCCTGGCAGGGCACCTGAAACTGGGCAAGCTCAACTGCCTGTACGACGACAACTTCGTGACCCTGGCCGCCGGTACGGACATCACTTTTACCGAAGACCGTGGTGCGCGGTTCGAGGCTTGCGGCTGGCACGTGCAGCACGTCGGCGACGGCAACGACGTCGAAGCCATTGCCGCCGCACTGCAGGCTGCGAGGGATGAAACCACGCGGCCGTCGCTGGTCGTCGTACATACGCACATTGGCTATGGCTCGCCCGAGCAGGACAGCTACAAAGCGCACGGTTCGCCATTGGGCGTGGAAGACGTCCACAAGACCAAGCAAAACCTGGGATGGCCGCTGGAGCCGACCTTCCTGGTGCCGGACGAGGCACGTGCACACATGCGCAAGCCCGGCGATGCAGGTGCCGATGCGCAGACGGCATGGGAGAAGCGTTTCAAGGCCTATGCCGACGCAGAGTCCGTGCTGGCCGCCGAACTCGAACGCAGCCTGCACGATGGACTGCCCGATGGCTGGGATGCGGATATCCCGGTGTTCCCGGCCGATGCCAAGGGCATGGCCACCCGCGTGGCTTCGGGCAAGACGATCAGTGCAATCGCACCAAAACTGCCGCAACTCACGGGCGGTTCGGCCGACCTTGACCCGTCCACCAAAACCGCGATGAAAGGCTTGGGGGACTTCAACCCGGTGCCTGGCGGCGGTCCGCATTCCGATGACCGACAAGGATCCGATGGTGGCGGCTGGAGTTATGCCGGCCGCAACCTGCACTTCGGCGTGCGTGAACATGCCATGGGTGCGATCGCCAATGGTTTGGCCGCGCATGGCGGCTTCATCCCGTTCACGGCGACCTTCCTGGTCTTCGCCGATTACATGCGCCCGGCGATGCGGTTGGCGGCACTGTCAAAGTTGCATGTCATCCATGTGTTCACCCACGACAGCATCGCCGTTGGCGAGGATGGCCCGACCCACGAACCGGTCGAGCAGATCGCCAGCCTGCGTGCGATCCCTGGCCTGACCTTGATCCGGCCGTGCGACGCCAATGAAGCCGCGGTCGCCTGGCGCGTAGCGATTGAGACCCAGGACACACCGGTGACGCTGGTCTTCTCCCGGCAGGACCTGCCGACGCTGGATCGCGACAAGTACGCCAGCGCCGATGGACTGCGACGTGGAGCCTATGTACTCGATGATGCCGTTGCCGACGATGCCGCGCCTGCCTTGATCCTGATCGCGACCGGCTCGGAAGTGCACCTGATCGTCGACGCCGCCGAGCGCCTGCGCAAGGATGGCATCTCGGTGCGCTGCGTCTCGATGCCGAGCTGGGAATTGTTCGAGGCGCAGTCCGACGATTATCGCGAAAGCGTGTTGCCCGTGTCGGTCACCGCGCGGTTGGCGGTGGAGGCCGGCGTGCCACAAGGCTGGTCGCGCTATGTCGGCGATGCCGGCGACATGTTGGGCGTGGATCGTTATGGCGCCTCGGCACCAGGCGATACCGTGATGGCCAAGTACGGGTTTACCGTCGACAACGTGTGCGATCGGGCACGGGCATTGCTGCTACAGAAGTGATTGGTTCCAATATAGGAGCGGCTTCAGCCGCGAGCTCTTGATCCTGCTCTTGCTTTTTTGTAGGAGCGACGTAAGTCGCGATCAGGGTTCCGGGCAGCAACAATCGCGACTTGCGTCGCTCCTACAACAGCCAAGGCAAGATCAAGAACTCGCGGCTGAAGCTGCTCCTACGAAAGGCCGGAGGGATTCGAGTGTCCAGTGGTCAACAAGTTGCCAGTGGCCGGAACATCGTGTTCCTGTTGGATGTCGACAACACCCTGTTCGACAACGATGGTTTCAGCGACGCTCTCGACGAGCGGCTGGAGCGCGATTTCGGCGTGGACGGCAGAAAGCGTTATCGCAGCCATTACGAGGCCTTGCGCGACGAACTCGGCTACGCCGACTACCTGGGTGCAGTGCAGCGCTTGCGCAACCAATTCGCCGACGATCCAAACCTGCTGCAGCTGGCGGCTTTCATCCTCGAATACCCCTTCGCAGACCACCTCTATCCGCACGCGCTGGAAGCGATCGCACACCTCAAGACCGTGGGGATGCCGACCATCCTGTCCGACGGCGACATGGTCCTGCAGCCGCGCAAGGTGCAGCGCTCGGGCTTGTGGCAGGCGACGGCCGGCCAGGTATCGATCTACCTGCACAAGCAACACCGGCTCGAAGCCGTGCAACAGCGCTGGCCAGCCGACCATTACGTCATGGTCGAGGACAAGCCGCAGTTGCTGGCACAGATGAAACAGGAAATGGGCAAGGCATTGACCACCGTATTCGTGCGCCAGGGACATTACGCAATCGAACAGCAGCTCTCGCAGGACGAGCCGGCAGCGGACATCACCATTGAGCGCATCGGCGAACTGCGCTCGCTCAACATGCAGGACTTCCTCGCGACGGCCTCAAAATCGGCCGCAGGACAAGTGTCCGCAGAAAAACCGGAGCAACCATGAGTACCCATATCGACCCACTCGCCGGAAAACCGGCACCACGCTCGATCCTTGTCGATGTGCCGCGATTGGTAACGGCGTACTACACTGGCAAACCCGATCCCGGCGAGCCTTCGCAACGGGTCGCATTCGGGACGTCCGGTCATCGCGGTACCGCACTGGACAACAGCTTCAACGAGAATCATGTACTGGCCATCAGCCAGGCGATCTGCAGCTACCGCAAGAAAGAAGGCATCGACGGGCCTTTGTTCATTGGTTTCGACACCCACGCCTTGTCCGCGCCTGCATTTGCCAGTGCGCTGGAGGTGCTGGCTGCCAACGACGTCTCCGTCATGGTCTCCACCGATGGCGAGTACACGCCGACGCCCGCGGTCTCGCACGCGATCCTGGTCCATAACCGTGAACGCAAGCAGGGGCTGGCGGACGGTATCGTCATCACGCCGTCGCATAATCCGCCTGACAACGGCGGCTTCAAGTACAACCCGACCAACGGCGGGCCGGCCGATAGCAGCATCACCGGCTGGATCCAGGACGAAGCCAATCGCCTGCTCGAAGCTGGCCTCAAGGGTGTCAATCGCATGGCCTACGCCAAGGCACTCAAGGCCACAGGTACGCGCGAGCACGACTACCTTGGCAATTATGTAGCTGACCTGCACAACGTCGTGGACTTTGACGCGATCCGTGGCGCCGGACTCAAGCTCGGCGTGGATCCCTTGGGTGGTGCCGGCGTGCACTATTGGGCGCGGATCGCGGAGCACTACAAGTTTGACCTGGACGTGGTCAGCGACGAAGTCGATCCACAGTTCGGGTTCATGACGGTGGACTGGGACGGCAACATCCGCATGGATCCGTCCTCGAAATACGCGATGCAGCGGCTGATCGGGCTCAAGGACAAGTACGACGTCGCCTTTGCCTGCGATACCGACCACGACCGCCATGGCATCGTGACCAAAGGCGGCGGTCTGCTGCCGCCAAACCATTACCTGTCGGTGATGGTGGACTACCTGTTCGACAACCGTGGGCAGTGGAGCGCATCGGCTGGCGTCGGCAAGACGGTGGTCAGTACCGCAATGCTCGACCGGGTCGCGTCACGTCTCGGGCGCAAGTTGTTCGAGGTGCCGGTCGGGTTCAAGTGGTTTGCCGAAGGCCTGTTCGACGGTTCACTTGGCTTTGGTGGCGAGGAAAGCGCGGGCGCGACGTTCCTGCGTCGCGACGGCAGCGTGTGGACTACGGACAAGGACGGTATCGTGCCGGCGTTATTGTCGGCGGAGATCACGGCCCGTCGCGGCCGCGATCCAGGCGAGTTGTATGCAGCGTTGGCCGATGATTTGGGCGCGATGTTCGCCGACCGGATCGAAGCGCCCGCCACCGCAGCGCAGAAAACAGCATTGTCGAAACTTTCCCCCGACAAAATCAAGCTCGACGACCTGGCCGGTGATGCTGTCGAAAGCATCCTCGACAAGGCGCCCGGCAACGACGCGCCGATCGGCGGCATCAAGGTAGTCTCCAAGGGCGGCTGGTTTGCCGCGCGGCCGTCGGGCACCGAGGACATCTACAAGATCTATGCGGAAAGCTTCCGCGACCAGGCCCACCTGGAGAAGATCCTCAAGCAGGCGCAGCAGGTGGTCGACAAGACACTAGGCGGGTAGGGCGGCGCATCAAGCGAATGCATGACGTGAACAGGATGACGTAAGCAGCATGACGTGGGCAGCATGACGTCGAAGGATGCCTCGCCTCAGGCAGGGCACGCTTCAATCGCATGCAATGTCGTGGCTATTCCTTCTTGATTGCATGCCCGCCAAATTCGTTGCGCATCGCCGACAGCAGCTTGTCCGAGAACGAGTCGCTGTCACGCGAGCGCAGTCGCTCGATCAGCGACTGGGTGATGATCGGCGCCGGCACGTCCAGGTCGATCGCTTCCTGCACGGTCCAGCGGCCCTCACCGGAATCATCGACGTACGGTGCGATGCCGTCCATGTCAGGATTCTTGTCCAGCGCGTTGGCGGTGAGGTCCAGCAGCCATGAGCGGATGACGGTGCCGTAGCGCCAGATTTCGGCGACCTGGTGCAGGTCGAGTGCGAAATCCTTCTTGTGTTCCATGATCGAGAAGCCTTCGGCATAGGCCTGCATCAACCCGTACTCGATGCCGTTGTGGACCATCTTGACGAAGTGCCCCGAGCCGACCTTGCCGACGCGGCCCCAGCCTTTGTCCTTGGCAGGTGCCAGGGTCTCGAACACGCTGCGCAGGCGTTCGACAGCATCCTCATCGCCACCCACCATCATCCCGTAGCCTTCCTCCAGGCCCCAGACGCCACCGCTGGTGCCGCAATCGACATAATGGATTTTCCTGCTGGCAAGGCTCTCCGCACGACGCAGCGTGTCCTTGTAGTTGGAGTTGCCACCATCGATGACGGTGTCGTCTGCACTGAGTAAAGGCATCAGGCCTTCGACGGTCTTGTCGGTAATTGCGCCGGCCGGCACCATCATCCAGACCGCACGCGGGCCTTTGAGTTTGTCGACCAGCGCCTGCAGCGATTCCGCCGCTTCGCCGCCCCTGCCCTGCAAAGCCTTGCGCGCCTCGGCGTTCGGGTCGAAACCGACCACGCGATGGCCGCCCTGGATCAGCCGCTGGGCCATGTTCGCGCCCATCTTGCCGAGCCCGATCATTCCGATGTCCATTGATATCTCCTGTTTGTGTGATGTTTATGATGTCCGCAGAGTGCTGCGTGCTGACGCGCGCACTGTCCAGCCGGGGCGGATGTGCAACCTGGCAAGTCCTTGCAGGACAAGGGTCTGTCGGTTGCCGTCGACGCTTCCGTAACGATGCGATCGCGTGGTCAGGCCACGTGTGGGGCAGGGGGTTCCGGAATCATGCGCACGGCAAGCATGGGCGCGGTGCCTTCGCGGCACCGTGATGACATCGATGCAAGCGGCAACGCTCACCGCCGTAACCACCACCGCATCAGGCCGCGGACGAAAGGCGTCAGTCGCGTGCGGTTGCAGGCATCGGCCGCCTTGTGGATCGCTTCGGCCTGGGTCGGGTAGGCGTGGATGACCTCGGACAGGCGGTTCAGTCCGATGCCGTGGACCATGGCCAGCGTGATTTCGTTGATCATCTCGCCGGCATGACGGGCAACGATGGTGGCCCCCAGTATCTTGTCGGAGCGCTGGGCGACATGGATCTTGACGAAGCCGGTCTGCTCGCCATCCAGGATTGCGCGGTCGACCTGGTGCATCGGCACGGTAAAACTGCGCACCGGGATGCCGCGCTCGTTGGCCTGGCGCACATACAAGCCGACATGGGCGATCTCGGGGTCGGTATAGGTGCACCAGGGGATCGTCAGGGCGCTGACCCGCTGTCGGCCAGGAAACAGTGCATTGCGCACCGCGATTCGCGCGGTAGCGTCGGCGACGTCGGTGAACCTGTACTGCATGCAGACGTCGCCCGCGGCAAGGATGCGGCGGTTGCTGGTGCGCAGGAAATCATCGACACGCACGCGACCCACATCGTCGAGCTCCACGCCAGCCTTTTGCAGGTCCAATCCCTCGACGTTCGGCGTCCGCCCGACGCCGGTCAGGACAGCATCGACCGTCACGCTGCTTTGGTAGTCGTCGCTGACCATGTCGACGACGTGCTCACCATCCTGCATGCGGACATTGGTGACGGTGGTGTTGAGCCGTACTTCGAGACCATCGCGCGCAAACGCGTCGGAGAGCAGCTGCGCGGCGTCGCGCTCCTCCTTGGGCAGGAACAAAGGCATGTGCTGGACGATGATGGTGCTGGCGCCAAAACGCGAGAACGCCTGGGCCAGTTCACAACCTAGCGGGCCGCCGCCAACCACCAGCAGCCGTCCAGGCAGTTCGGTCAAGTTGAAGATGTTTTCGTTGGTCAGCAGCTCAACCTTGTCCAGGCCCTGGATGTCAGGCATCTTCGGACGCGATCCGGTGGCGATCACGGCCCGGTCGAAACGCAACCGGGTGCCGTCCACGTCGATGCAGTCACCCGAGACGAAGCGGCCCGAACCCAGGAAGACATCGACTCCGGCGCTTGCCAGCCCGTCGATCGAGTCCCAACGGCTGATGCGTGATCGTAGCTGGCGCATGCGTGCCATGGCCGCTGGGAAGTCGACCTGGATGTCGCCGGGTACGCGTGCTCCGTAATGTGCAGCGTTGCGCATCTCTGCATAGAGCCGCGCGGTGCGGATCAAGGCCTTGGAAGGCACGCAACCAACATTGAGACAGTCGCCGCCGATCAGGTGGCGCTCCACCAGCGCCACCCGGGCGCCAAGCGCAGCCGCAGCCTTGGCCGTGACCAGGCCCGCCGGACCGGCGCCGATGACTACTAGCTTGTAGCGCGAGGCCGGCGCGGGGTTGCGCCAGCCGGGCGGACGCACGTTGGACAGGCGCTCGCGTTCGAAGTCGTCGCAGGGTGTCTTCATGGCAGCGGCCGTGGGGTCGCACTGTCGAGCCAGCCACCGCGGAATCCCGCGGCGCGCAACCCGGTAATCAGATAGGGGCACTGCCGCATCAGGCGCCAGAGCAGCCCACTGCGATGGTTCTCGATCATCAGCGTGACGATGCCCTGGTCGAGGCCGAAAAGCCCTTCCGCGATCCAGGGTTTGCCCTCGGCCGTGGGTAGCCCTGGGTTCAAGCCGCTGGTCAGTCGTCCGTCAGGGGCGGCCTCGGGGTAGCGCTGCAAGAAAGTGCGCACGCAGCGTAGGGTGGGTTCCGGGTCGAAGGGCAAGCACGCCAGTACCGCCGGCGGGGAAATCGTGCCGTCGTCGGGCCCGTAGGGGACTCCGCGCGCGGCATAACCAAACAGCCGGCGCGGCTCCGCCTGGATATGCGGCAGATCATCGCTGGGGCCATCGCCGGCGCTCAGGCCCCAGCAATCCTGGTCGAAACCCGTATGTCCCAGCGGGTTGATGCGCGCGTACTCGCGCTGCACCTGCATCGCGCGGCGGCTGTTCTCGAAATAGTCGCTGCGCTTGCTGCGCATGAAAGGATCCTGGATGCCACGCAGGTCGACCCATGCGTGCGAAAACTGGTGCACGAACAGCGGCCCGGCATACAGGTACGCCTGGCCGTAGAGGATTTCCCACTGGTAGGTGGAAGTCCAGCCACGATAGCAGTCGCCGCTCAGTGGGTACGTGGGCGAACCCATCGCCAGCGCATAGAGCAAGATCGCTTCGCTATAGCCTTCCCAGCCGTAATGCAGGAAACCCGATTCGGGCTTCCAGCCTTGCATGATCGTGATGTTGCCGTTCTTCGCCCAGCGCCAGTCGATGCGGCGGTAGAGCATGTCGACCACGGTGCGCAGTTCGGTTTCTTCCGGCGTATCGGCATCGAAATACATCGCGGCCGCCAGCGCGCCGGCGATCAGCAGCGCGGTGTCGATCATCGACAGTTCGGAGCGCCAGACCCGGGTACCGTGCTTGCAGTCGAGGAAGTGGTAGTAGAACCCCATGTAGCCGGTGCCATCAGCGTTGCCATCCTGGTCGCTGTCGCGGAAAAACCGCAATGCAGCCAGGCTGTAACGCACCGCATCAGCGCGCGTCATCCAGCCGTGTTCCACCCCAACCGGGTACGCGGACAGCGCAAAACCCACAACGGCGATGCTGACGGGTGAACCCGCGCGCGAGGTGTCGGCGACCAGGCCGTTGTCCGGATTGACTTGTTGCAGGAAGTACGTGAACGCCGCGCGTTGCAGCGTATCCATCAGGGCGTCGTCGTCCGGTGGAAACACCGGGCTGTCGACAGGGTGGGTTGCGGTGTCTGGTGGGACTTGCATACCTTGCCAAAGATAACGCAGTGGCTGCGCTGGCGTCGTGAGCATGCCATCGTGAGCATGCCATCGTGAGCATGCCATCGTGAGCATGGTCGCTTGGCAGGTAACCGGTCTGGTGGGATTCACCTGGCCTAGTCGGTGGGTGGCCCACACTTCACCGGATTCCACCCGGCCACTGGCCAAACCCGGCTACGAGTCTACTCTTGGCCCGTGGACCTGTCGTCGCACATGGAGTGAAGCGCCTGATGCCCAATCCCAGATCCTTGTCGTTGCTGCCACGTCGCGTCCAATTGCTGGGCAATGGGCAGTATTCCGTGGCGCTGACCAATGCCGGCGGTGGTTTCAGCCGATGGCGCGACCTGGCGATTACACGCTGGCGCGAAGATCCCACCTGCGATGACTGGGGCAGCTACGTCATGCTGCGCGACCTGGACAGTGATGTGCAGTGGTCGCCTACGAGACAACCACTGGGTAGCGACGCTCCGGGTGGGGATGCGCAGGTGCCGGGCGACACGTTTGGCGCAGGCAGCGCGTCGTTTTACTCTTGTCAGGATGGGCTGGAAGCCACGCTCGAAGTCGCCGTAGCCAGCGATATCGATGGCGAGGTGCGTCGGGTCACCCTGCAAAACCGGGGCGATGCTCCACGCACGATCCAGTTAACCTCCTATGCCGAGCTGATCCTGGGCCCGGCGTCGGCCGATTCCAGCCATCCGGCTTTCTCCAAGATGTTCGTGCAGACCCATTGGGATGCCGACAGCGAGGTCCTGCTGGCAACGCGACGCAAGCGTACTCCGGACGATTCCGATGCCTGGGCCGCGCATTGCGTCGTCAATGATGCACAGTCGAACGATGCCGAAGTGACGTTCGAAACCGACCGCGCAAGCTTCCTGGGGCGCGGCAATCGCCTGGCCTATGCGACTGCGCTTCGTCCTGGTGCAGCGTTGTCGAATACCGTCGGCACCGTGCTCGACCCGGTTTTCAGCCTGCGTACGCGGGTGTGCGTTGCGGCCGGGGCGACCGTACACGTCGATTTCTGGACGCTTGTCGCGTGCGGCCGAAAAGATGTGCTGGACGCTGCACGGGGCGTGCGCTGCGCGGACGCGGCTAGGCGTGCAATCGCAGATACACAAAAGCGCAACGAAGGTGGGGTGGATGCCGATACCGATGGTGCTGCGTCATTGCTCGTGCCCCTGCTATACGCCGACCCTGCGTGGCGCGCGAAGCCCGACGCATTGCGTCGTGGTGCCGGCGGCCCGCCAGTGCTGTGGAGCCATGGCATTTCCGGCGACCGTCCGATCGTCCTTTTGCGCATCACTGATGCGAAGGGGTGCACCGCCGCAGAATCGCTGCTGCGAGCACAGCGCCGCTGGCGCAAGGACTGGCTGGGGATCGATGTCGTGTTGCTTGACGTGTCCGGGGGCGGCGACGGGGCATTGAAGGCCCAGCTCGAATCGCTGCAAAAAACCCAATCCGACGCGATCAAGGCCGACGGTGACGGTGCCAAGGCGGAACTATTCGCGCTGAGCGAAAAGGATCTGGATGATGGCTTCCTGGACGGCCTGTCGACGGTTGCACGGGTGGTGCTGTTATCCGACGGCACGGGTTGGAAACCTGTGCGAGGCACGGATAAAACCCAATCTGAGCCATGCGCGATCCTGCCACAAGCGGGCAGTGCCGTCGTCGTGGATCAGCACGACAGGCAAACGAGCCAGCCAGCGAACTTGGGTGCAGGCGCACTCGAATTCAGCAATGGATCCGGCGGATTTGCCGACGACGGGCGTACATACCAAATCGCACTGGACGACGGCCACTGCACCCCGATGCCGTGGGTCAACGTCGTGTCCAATCCCTGCTTCGGATTCATCGCCACGGCAGAGGGCGGCGGTTACACATGGTCAAGCAACAGCCAGCAGAACCCGCTGACGCCCTGGCCCAACGATCCCGTCACCGACGCGCCCAACGAAATCCTGTACTTGCGCGACGAAGACAGTGGCGCATTGTGGAGTGCGACGGCAGCGCCCATCCGGGTACAAGGCGTGCGCTACGACGTCGCCCACGGCAAGGGTTGGACACGTCACTCGCACCACGCCCACGGGATCGACGTCGACCTGCTGCAGTACATCCCCGTCGAAGACAGCATCAAGTTGTCCCGGCTGCGGCTGCGCAACACATCCGGCCATGCACGGACGCTGTCCGTGACCGGCTACGTGCAATGGGCGCTGGCACCCAATGGCGTCAACGCATCGCCCTACGTGGTGTCCGACTGCGACGCATCGACCGGCGCGCTGTTCGCACGCAATGCGTGGCGCGCGGAATTCTATGAGCGCGTGGCTTTCATCGATCTGGGTGGTGTGCAGACATCCTGTACCGCTGATCGGGAAGCCTTCCTCGGACGTTTCGGCACCACCGAAGCCCCGGAAGCATTGTCTGGCAAGCCACTTTCCGGCCGGGTCGGTCCAGGCCTGGATCCCTGTGGGGCTCTGCAGACGCGGCTGACAGTGGCGCCAGGGCAAGCGGTGGAAGTGATGTTCGCACTCGGCGACGCGGCCTCGGCAGACGAGGCCCGTGCGCTGGTACTGCGTTATCGCGAAGTCGAACTGGATTCGGTATTCGAGGCGGCCAGCGGGCTGTGGGACGACGTGCTGGATACGGTCCAGGTCAAGACGCCAGATCGCGCGTTGGACATCCTGCTCAACGACTGGCTGCTCTACCAGACGCTCGGCTGCCGGCTCTGGGGACGCAGCGCGTACTACCAATCCAGCGGCGCCTACGGTTTCCGCGACCAGCTGCAGGACGTCATGGCATTGTGCGTGGCGCGTCCGGACCTGGCGCGCGAGCACATCGTGCGCTCGGCCGGTCGCCAGTTTCCCGAAGGTGACGTGCAGCACTGGTGGTTGCCGCCATCGGGGCAGGGCATCCGCACCACGATGAGCGACGACCGGCTGTGGCTGCCCTATGTCGCTGCGCATTACATCCTGACCACCGGCGACGCCTCGGTGCTCGACGAATGCACTGCGTTCCTGCAAGGAGAGAAGCTCAAGGTCGGGCAGCACGAAGCGTTCTTCAAGCCCGGAACCAGCGACGAAACCGCCAGCGTCTACGAGCACGGCGCACGCGCGATCGACGTCAGCCTGGGGCTCGGCACGCACGACCTGCCGTTGATTGGTACTGGCGACTGGAACGATGGCATGAACCGCGTCGGTATCCAGGGAAAAGGAGAAAGCGTCTGGCTGGCATGGTTGTTGATCGCCACCATCGAGACTTATGTCGGCTTTGCGGAGTCTCGAGGCGACGACACCCGAGCAACCCGCTGGCGCCAGCATGCAAAACAGCTGCGAAAGACCGTCGAAGACACCGGTTGGGACGGCGACTGGTATCGCCGTGGGTATTACGACGATGGCACGCCGCTGGGGTCGGTGGACAGCCTGGAATGCAAGATCGACACCATCGCGCAATCCTGGAGTGCGATCGCAGGCGCATCCGACCACGCGCATGTCGCATCTGCCATGGATGCGGTACACGAGCGCCTGTTGCATCCGGACGACGGCGTGGCGCTGTTGTTCACACCGCCCTTCGACGATGGCCCGACAGACCCTGGTTACATCAAGGGCTACCCGCCAGGACTGCGCGAAAACGGAGGCCAATACACCCATGGCGCAATCTGGTCGGTTTTCGCCTTCGCCCACCTGGGCCAGGGCGATCGCGCAGCAGCGCTGTTCGACATCCTCAACCCGGTCCATCACGCTGATTCGCCTGAAAAACGCGACCGCTACAAGGTTGAGCCTTATGTGGCTTGTGCCGACGTGTATTCGGTGGCGCCACTGATCGGCCGGGGCGGTTGGACCTGGTATACCGGTTCGGCCGGCTGGCTGTATCGCGCCGGGCTCGAAGCCATCCTCGGCTTCCAGTTGCGTGGCGGTACGTTGCTGCTGGATCCGTGCATTCCGGCATCATGGCCGGGATTCGAAATCACGTATCGCCATGGCTCCACGCGCTATGAGATCGCGGTCAGGAACCCGGCCCATGTCCAGCATGGCGTGGCGTCGGCCACACTGGATGGGGAACCGGTGGCCACGGTGCCCGGTCGAATCGAGCTGCAGGACGATGGCGGCAGCCATCGTTGGGAATTGACGATGGGTGATGCTGTTTGAAAAAGTTTGACGCGTCGATGAGGGAGATGACCACCATGCCTGTGGGTCGGGCAGCGCGCGCCGTGATTGGTTTGCACAAACGCATCGAGACACCCACCACGACGCCCATCGCGTTGCACACATACGCCACGGCAGCACGCTGATGGCAACGAAAAACCCAGTGTTGCGTGCGTTGCAGGCCCTGCGCCGCCTGGCCCAGCAGCGCAGGAATGCCCGCCAGCGATTGCATAGCGAGTCGCCGTTGCGCGCGCAGTTGTTCAGCGCCGAGCAGATGGAACGCCATGGCAAGGC
>RCMY010002415.1_pt1 | contig 16971 bp, 11 predicted proteins | sample 2041341 | NCBI WGS metagenome assembly RCMY01 (sample SAMN09708234, study PRJNA481090) | Marine sediment metagenome, whole genome shotgun sequencing project. | reverse complement strand
ACAGGGATGCCAAAACCGGGAAGCGTTACGAGTTCTTGACCAACCACTTTCGCCTGTCAGCGAAAACCATTGCCGACATTTACAAAGAGCGCTGGCAAATCGAAATATTCTTCCGTGAAGTCAAACAAAATCTGCACATCAAAAGCTTTGTCGGGCGCTCTGAGAACGCTGTGCTCATCCAAATTTACACGGCCCTGACAGTGTATTTGCTCATGGCGTACCAAAAAATCCTGAGCAAACTTAAGCTGTCGGTGCAGCAATTATTCGAGCTCATTTGCGTGAATTTGTTCGGCAAAGACTCCCTGGAAGAACTCCTGAAACCGCGAAGATCAAAAACTCAAAACTCTTACAGTCTCAGCCTATTAGCTATGGTTGCTTAGCCGGACAGCATTGATATGCTGATCTCTGCTGGAAAAGACCCCAAAAGAGAGGCACCGCAGTTATGGGTAAAATTTAAAAAAGCTTTTAGTGTAACGAGCTACAAAGAAGTGCCGCTTGAAAAAAGTGACGAAGCGATACAGTGGTTTTATAAACAAAAAAATATGCTGCTTCCAAAGGCGCGGAAAACGAGCCCTGATCTTTGGAAAAACGCACACTACAAGTCAATTTATGCGAAGTGGCGTGAGCTCGGATTCTCAAAAGAGGAGTTATACTCTCTTGCATATGAGTACTTAAATCTGAAAACATCCATTTTGTCATTAAAGGAGCTTACACAAACCAACTTGCACAAGCTTAAATCAAAAGTATACTCTATGAGTAGAAAAACATAGGCTGCTGCAAGTGTTAATGTGGAAACTCTGATGTATTAGTATATACACTAAGTTAAATGAAAGTATATCAACGTGCATTTCAGTAGAGCAAGAACGTAGCCGCATTCATATGCGACATGTATCACGGGATAAACCAGAAATGAAAGCCAGCGAAACCACCATTCTCAACTTTCTCAGATCTGTACGGCAATTTTACATTCCCGTGTATCAGCGCCCATACAGTTGGCGGCTGGCGCAATGCCGTCAGCTTTGGCAGGACATTGTGCGCGTGGGCAGTCAACCTGAGGGTGGACATTTTGTGGGCTCTGTTGTCACCGTGTCGGAGGGGCTGGGCACGGCCACGGCTCCCGCGCCGTTGGTGGTTATAGATGGGCAACAGCGCTTGAGCACGGTCATGTTGTTGCTTGAAGCGCTGGCGCGGCATCTCCCCTCAGACTACAACGCGGTAGCCCAATTTACTCCGGCAAAAATTCGCTACTACTTTTTACGGCATGAGCCGGAAAGTGGCGATGCCCGCTATAAGCTGCTGCCTTCTAAAACTGATAAAGAAACCTTCTGCGCACTGATGGATCAGGCCCCCATGCCGGGCACGCCTTCGGAGCAAATGCTGACCAACTTCCAATTTTTTCAGGAATGCCTTGATGCCTGCGAAGATTTGTCTGTTATCATTGAGGGCCTGCACAGGCTGCTGGTGGTGGACATTGCCCTCAATAGCCGTGAAGACAACCCGCAACGCATTTTTGAATGCCTCAACTCCACAGGTCTTGATCTCAGCCAAGCAGATCTTATCCGTAATTTCTTGCTCATGGGCTTGCCTGCCCAGCAGCAACAGTCGATGTATCAGAACTACTGGTGGCCTATGGAGGCTCTGTTCGGACAAAAAGCCTATCAGGAACGCTTTGATCTTTTCATGCGCGACTATCTGACACTGCACCATCCTGCGGGCAGCATCCCCGTTATGCGCGATATTTACACCACCTTCAAAGACATGATGGCGCAGACCAATGCGGACAGCGTGGTAAAAAGTATTCATCGCACTGCCGTCAATTATGGCAAACTGGCCCTTGGGCAAGAGCCACACCCCGCCCTGCGTGAGGTCTTTAACAACGTAGCCGAACTGGTGCGTGTGGCTTACCCCTTCTTGCTTGCCGTCTATACCGACTACGAAGAAGGCCTGCTTCACGTTGACGACGTGCTGCACATAGCCCGCATGGTGGAAAGCTATGTTTTTCGGCGGGCCATATGCGGCATTGCCCCAAACTCGTTGGACAAAACCTTCGCTACCTTCATGCGTGAAAAAGGGTTTGATAAAACGCGCTATGTGGAGAGCGTCAAGGCTGTTTTTCTATTGCATAGTGCCCAGCGCCGGTTCCCCTCTGATGCAGAATTTCGCGAGGCCTTCATCACGCGCCATATCTACAAGGCACGTCTTGCCTCCTATTGTCTCACCAAGCTGGAGCAACATCTTGGCAAAAAAGAACCGGCTGATGTGAGCTATTGCACGGTGGAGCACATTATGCCGCAAACCCTTTCCGATGACTGGAAACGCGAACTGGGTGCAGGCTGGGAACGCATTCATGAAACGTGGTTGCACACCGTGGGGAATCTCACGCTGACAGGCTATAATTCCACATACAGTAATGAGCCTTTTGGTGTGAAACGTGATATGCCTGACGGCTTTCGCCAAAGCCTGCTACATCTCAATCGGCCCCTGCACGATATAGGGCAGTGGGATGAGACGGCTATAAAGGCCCGTGCTGCCTCTCTGGCAGATATTGCCTTGCAGGTATGGCCCATGCCCACACTGGATGAAGACCGCCTGCAAAGTTACCGGCAAGTACGCAAAACCAGCAGCTATACGTTGGAAGACCATCCCCATGTGTGCGGTGGCCCCATGAGTGACCTGTTTGCACAACTGCGGGAGCACATTCTGGCCCTTGGATCAGATGTGCATGAAGAGTATTTGAAGTTGTACATCGCATACAAGGCTGTGACTAATTTTGTGGATATTGTGCCGCAAAAAAGCAAGTTGCGCCTCTCCCTTAATATGTCTTTTGACCAATTGGATGACCCGCGCGGTATGGGCAAGGATATTACCGGGCTTGGCCGCTGGGGTAACGGCAATGTGGAAATCGCATTGGCAGATGCGGCTGACATCCCGTATGTGATGAGGCTTATCCGTCAGTCACTGGCCTTACAGATGGAGGAGTGAGATGGGAGTTGCGCCGAGTGACGGTATTTGCAGTGCGTAATCCACACTCGAACTCCCAGCATAACCGCACACTGTTGGTATGTCCGTTGGTATAAATATTTTTTGAAAATATTTTACTCAATAAAAACAGTTTAATAAAGCATTTATCGAGTCTCCCCTTCGGCACCATCTTTCAAGAGTCGTTATAAGCAACAGCTTGTAACGACTTATTTTTTTGTCTTGTGGCCAGCATAGGCACCAGACGAAAACCCGCACTTGGGAGTTTATGGGGTCAAAGTGCGGGGTCAAAGACGTGCCAAAATCGGGTGCAAACCTTTTTTGGCAGGTCAGGAGAAACCCCATGTTGCCTCTCCCTCCTACATCCTTTGACTCAAGCCACGTACCTGCTCTCCGCAATTCCGGGGATGACAAAAAAAGTCCTCCTGCGTATCTTTGTCTCAAACGAAGCATTTACTACTTTCGTTACGCTTTGCCCAAAGAATCCCGACTGCACTGGGGACGAAGTGAGCTGCGCCTCAGTCTGCGAACATCTTATCTGCGGACGGCCCGTTTTCGCGCGCGCATGCTGCTTGCGGAAGTGGAAAAAACTTTTCTTGAGGACACCATGTTGGAGTACAGAGAAATCCGCCGCCGAATGAATATCCTGCTCCAGCGGATGCTGGCGCAGGATCATGCAGATCTTTCTGAAAAAAAAGCTCTCACAATAGGCGATACAACTATTCCTTACGATCAACTGAGGGCTTCACAGGCCGCAATGCTCTTGTGCTGGAATTCTGAAAAAGCGTTGGAGAAACTTGCACCAACTTGCCTTGTTGATTTATTTAAATCGGGAGCCTTTACTTGGGAAGAACTTTCGGAAGAAAATTATTTACAGATAGTCAAGGCATATAACGAAATGCAGATCACCATGCACCGTATCGAAGTAGCACGATTGCGTGGAGATTTTTTACTGGAAGAAGAAATCGTCGGACGTGACTACGGAAAGCTTCCTTGTGAAATAGAAAAAACGGCGGAAACAGAGGTTTCTTCAGTCCCAATGCAGGTAGCCATAGAGGCCATGTCCCCAAAGAAAAATGCGCTTTTATACTCTGACGCTATGGACCGGTATATCCATCAGAAACTGCAGGATGGTGAATGGCGGGAACACAGCGTGGCAGATCACCGTGGCCGCCTAGGTGAGTTTTTGCTCATCATCGGGGATAAATCCATTGAGAGCATTACTCGTGAAGATATGCGGCTCTTTCGTGAAACCCTGCGGCGGTTGCCACCGAACCGCACACGGGTGAAGGCCTATAAGGATAAAAATATTCAGGAACTGCTTGCGCTCAAAGTTGAAAAAACGCTCAGCGTCACCACGGTCAACATTTTAGTGGAAGCAGTGGGAAGCATGTTGGGGTGGTACGTTCGGGAAGGCCTGCTGGATGTTAATCCAGCTACACACCTGCAAATTAAGGATACGCGTCAGGATATCGAATTGCGCCAGGCTTTTTCTGCAGATGAGTTGTCAAAAATTTTTGCGCATCCCAAATTTGCACAAAAAGAATTCAAATCTCCTTCCTACTACTGGATACCACTGATCGCTCTTTATACTGGTATGCGCCTTGAAGAAATCTCCCAGCTTCATTGCGCCGACATTTATGAAAGTTCGAACAAAGGGATTTGGATTATCGACATTAACGCCACGGGACTTGATGAAGAGGGTCGCCCCAAGCTGCTGAAAAATAAAAATGCGCGACGAATCGTGCCCATACATCCCATTTTAATAAGGCTGGGAATTTTAGATTACCATGCCGATATTACAAAGAAAAAGCATGTTCGACTTTTCCCTGATCTGAAAAAATCGGAAGGGGCCGTAAAGTTTGGCAAACAGCCAGGAAAGCAGTTTAAATCTGTGGTGACGGCTGCCCTTGGAGATGCATCGGGTAAGACGTTTCACTCACTCAGGCACACCTTTGCAGATTTTTATAAGCAGCGGGGCCTGCAAAATGACTATTTCCGCCAGGTGTTCGGGCACGAACTGCCCATGCTTGCTGCCAAACAGTATGGTGAAAAGTTCCCACCAGAGATTTTATATGAAAATGTGATTGTGAAGTTGGATTATGGTGAATGGGTTCATAATGTGTTCGAATGAAAGTCGTAGGAGAAGCAAGTGAGACGTTCTGAAAATATATCTCTTCGTGTTGTGCGCTTCTGTGCAGAGGTCAATAAGATAGAAATTCCTACATGTTTGCAGTGCCCAAACAACGCAGAAATTTTTATTGGTCTTGTAAATGCACTTTTTATGCGTCTTCAGAGGGATGAGCAACAAAATTTTCTTGCGGATCTTGGTCAGCCAGCTCTCGAAATTGGTTGGGGTAAAAAAGACAGATTCAAAGGTGGCAATGTGGTTGAGTTTGCCCAGCAAAAACTCAACAAACCCCGTCTCCGATCTGCATGCATTATTGGTAGGATGTTGGGAATTAAGCCTGAAAATTGTTTTGATGCGTTTCCTGCTGCAAAGACGACAGAAGCTGACCATGAAACGAAACTAATGCTTATATCTGATTTTATTCCAGATGAAATTCAAGTTAAAAATACGATTTATCTATGCTCATATTGTGATGAACTATGCGATTTTAATGGAAAAGTTGAACAAAAAATTTGTTGCTATTCAGCCACAAATGGTGACAGCTTTTTTTTGATAGCATCTGGAATTATTTCTGGTACGGAGCGTCTAAAAAGAAAGTATATGGCTATTGGCCACACTCCGGCAAGAGCGTTGGCTTTTTCCAGAGTGGCAATTGATAAATTTTCAGATGCGTCCGTTATTTTTCCGATGTCTTTGCCTGTCGCATTTCATCTCCGGAGGTTATGCCGTGAAGCTAGAATTGGTGAACGTAATTTTATAGTTTCCGGACACTTCGGGGGCATTGATGCTCTTGATTTGAAATGTTTTCAGGGGCGAAAGGTCATATTGCTCCCGGAGTTCTCGGAAGATGGCCTTTTTGAGGCAGACCGAATTGCCGAAAAGCTTAAATCCATTGCGCGTGATCTAAAAATATACCCTTGGCCTATCAGGGCTGATGGCATGTCTGACGAGGTGATGACTGCTGGGACAGGCTGGAAGCAAACCCTCCTTGAGCAAAAAGTTGAACTGAGGACAGAGATGGCTCCCTCTTCTCTCCTCAACAGGATTATTGACAAGGCACTATCCCTCTCTGATTTTAAAGAGTTGCTCGTCGAAGTCGGATCGAGCCCTTCAACGAAAGATTCATCGCAAAAAAATAATCAAGCACTGCCTCCAGCCAACCCCGCACTGACCCCTGCAAAGGCTTTTAAATTGGCTGACGTAACTCTCTATCACACAATGCGTCCAGGCAGTTATGTCATGATTGTCGGAAAGAAGGGGGCTGGTAAAACGCAAGTTGCTCTCTCGACTTGCCGCTCCATACTCAATGGCAATGTCATGTGGCCGCTTTTTTCTGGTGCTGGCGTGGCTGCTGGCAATGTTGCTTATATTGATGCGGAAACCCCATATGATGAATTTTGTGCAAATCTAGACCAGCATTGCCTTGCCAAAGAACAGGGTAAACGTTTTTTTGGTTTGTCTATATTTGCCCCTGACCTTCCGGAATTTTGCGATACTTTTTCTCTCGCGGATTATGGATTTCGCGAGGGGCTTAGCAACTACCTCCAGAAAAACGAATGTCGCTTTGTTTTTTTTGATAACCTCAGTGCCTTGATGGGCGATAAGTTGAACTACGGCAATTTTTCTGATGAGGTGCTTGAGTGGGTAAAAAAACTTCAGCGTCATGACCATTGCGTGGTTTTTGTTCACCACAAATCAGAGGATGCAGCTGCGAATCAGCATGGCGTGAATGCTCGCGGTAGCCATCTCTTCACCACTCTTGCCAGAACATTCATTGGATTGGTGAGTAGCGCAGAAATATTGAATGACGCTCTTGGTACCGAGGACATTCAAAAAGCAGCGGCCCAGGATGGTCTGACTGTGGGTTTACGGTTCGATGTGAGTAAGCCAGCACCCATTCTGGAAAAAAAGACCTTCTGGCTGCACCTGCCGTTGGGGGACTCGGAATGGGAGTTTCTGGCCGCTACTGGGGCAGATGGGCAGAAAATTGAATTGCCTATGGGTGCTGCTACAACTGGAGTTGGGGCTGCAAACAACAAAGAAGACTCGCAGCCCGTACCGGGCGCAGCTCCCTCAGTGCCTGCCGAGCACGACCTTTCCCCTGACCAACGGCAAGTGCTTGAAATTTTGCAAAAAGGCTCTGCCAAGCGTGAAAAGATACAAGATGAAACCCACTTTGGCGAAGACAAAACCCGTGATCTGCTGAATTCGCTTATTGAATTGGGGTTAGTCAGTAGGGAAGGCCAAGGAAAGGGTACTTATTACACTCAAATACCCACATCATAGGCAATTGCCCCGCTCTGGCAGGATCCCCCGGGATACGTACTTGTATCCCGGGGGGGTCTATTTTTAGGGCTGCTACTCACTGGAAATGTGCGGGGATTGACTAGGAATTGTCCAGGCAACGAGGGGTTTGTTCGCCTGTATTACGCAGGGATTACACCAGTAAAGCCACGAACACCGAAGATGATGTTTTACTATGTGTCGTGATATCAGATGGTTAGGCTAGATGTCTTGTCTCCAATAGCGGGACAGTACGGCAGAAAAATAAGATGGCGTCGTTTTGTCAAGCTGCCTTTATTTTCCCGCGCTGGGGAGCCGGACCGGGCTGCAATGGGATGCCACGGTGATCTGACCGATTTTGGCATGAAGTATCTGGAGTTGTTTTTCCTTCCTGGCCTCTTCGTCCTTGATTTCACTAGCAAAAATACCCGCTGCTGACGCCTTGAGCTGCTTCACTCATTTGTGAACAAGTGTCTGATGAGCGCCGAATTCTGAACCGAGATCAGCGATGGTCTTATCGCCGGAAAAAGCCGCCAGGGCCACTCTGGCCTTGAAAGCCGGAGCATGATTCTTTCGCTTGGACATGTGTTCTCCTCGTCTGGTTGAGTCGCTATCACACCTGTCCGATTTTTGGGGAGCACTTCTGCCATCGTGTAGAAAGATACTATGTTTCAGCCGCCGTACAAGATGGGGATGCAGAAAATGCGGCTATTGTCTGTCGACTTTGCTGGAAGAAATATTCAACAGCCGCTCTTTCAAAAAATCGGTAAAGTTACGTCGCCCGTCCGCTACAATATGAATATGAACTTCATGGGTAGCCTTGCTGGCTTGATAGACAATCCTGTACGGTAAAATTTGAATTTCTCGATACGGAAGAATGTTTACTCGCTTCAGTTCAGGAGGGATACGACCACGGTCGGGAAGTTCGCACAAGCTGTCCCGCGCTTGAATAAACTTGTTCAGGATCGCTTCAGCGGTGTCTGCCCCATCCCGGTCAGCAATGAAGGCGAAAATACCGTTAATGTCTTTATCGTCTTGGCGGGTAAAGGCAACCCGCCAGGCTTTAGTCGCGTCCATTGCGTTTTTTCTCGATCATATTACGGATGTCAGCAAAAACCTCGTCCGAATTGCGTAGATTACCGGCCTCCACATCGGCGAAGCTATCTGCGAGCATACGCAGAAGAGCCAGGCTTTGTTGCATCTGGTCGTATTCCCGGACGTTCATCACAACGGCTTTTGCTTCGCCATTTTGTGTAATAACCATCGGATTACATGTTTCTGCTACAGATTCAACCATTTTTTTTACGTTGTTTTTGAGCCAGGAGATTGGCTTGATGTCTGAATGTAGTTGCATGCGTCCTCCATAGGGGGGAAATTATGGCTGAATTTAGGGTGAAATTTCTTGAGGGATAAATCAAGATTCTTCTGGAGAAACCTGGATGGCTGATGGCTTCCAACTATAAGATAATCCTTTTCGGCAAATAGATCGAAATGTGGCGTAAAATTCGCCATCACACGGTTTTTTATTTAAGTATTTAGGTGTTTACTGACAGCGGGTTGAGAGATGCGCCATCTGGTGCGCGGCTTGGCCCTGATTGCCGCCGCTCATGAGTATGACTGCTGTGGTCATGATGGAGCGCACTTCCGCCAGGGAGGGAAGGACGGGTAACATGAGGAAAAAAGCAGCAGGTTCTTGTCCGTTTTTTTTCAGCCGACCTCTCAGTGATGTCGTTCTGCATCAAACGTGACCCATCAGGCTACTGCAGGCCTATATGGTATGCAAAACTTGACGGAGGGCATTGTGAACATGAGCAACACCAGACCTGAAATTATCTTTTTTGAGCAATTGGAAAAAAATCTTCCTCCTGTCTTTTCTCGTGAAGAGGCGGCCCGGCAGATGGGCGGCTTGATTCGGGCCAAGACCCTTTCAAACCTTGACGCCATGGGAGAAGGGCCAAGCGTGAAAATTCGTATCAGAAAAAAGGTTTGCTATGAGCGTCGAAATTTCCTCCAATGGCTCAAGCAGCATGTGCGGCAGTAACTGACCGCAAAAAACACCAGCAACGAACAACCGCAGGGGCATGAATTTTTTCATGCCCCTTTCTTATTCTATGCGGCAAGTATTTGCCCGTTTCGGAATAATTCACCCTGTAGTGGCCTGAACAATAAGGATGTTGTCATGAATACAAAAAAATTTGTCTACGCTGGAACACCAGAACCTGGCCATGGCCCCTGGACTCTTATAGAAGATTCGCCTGAATCGCGTGCCCAGGCGCTTGAACAGGGCTGCAAGGCATTCACGACCATGAGCTTCGCCTACGAACCAGAAAAGGGGAAACCCGAACCCATGCGCTACGGCGATCTTTGGCTGGACATCGACTGCAAGGAAGTGCCGTTTCTCGCCATTGTGGGCGCAAGGGATTTTGTGGAGGGCCTGCTCAACCAGTATGATGGTTTTGATCCTGCCATGCTCGAATACTACATGAGCGGCAGCAAAGGCGTCCATATCCGTATTCCAGCTGAGGTATTTGGTGGAGAAAACGGACATCCCTACCTGCCAAAGCTGCATTTGAAAATGCTGGAGCGGATTTTTCAGCACTATCCAATTTGCCATAACCTGGGCTTGCGGGCGCTGGGCCAGCCCGTACCCGATGATTTCAGACGCAAGACTGTCGGCGACCTTGTGGACACAAGCCTGTATTGCATGGGGAAGGGGAAGTTGCTGAGGGCTCCCAATATCAGGCGTCCTGACGGACGCTACAAAGTGCAGGTGAGCGTTGAGGAGTTTTTTGAATGGGAAATTGACTCGTTACTGGAACTGACCCCGTCGGCAAGAACATGCGTCATACAAACTCTGCCGCCAAAGGTGACGGGGATGACAACCCTTTATGACCAAGCCCTCATGGGTCTGCAATCTTGTAGTCAGAGCAAGCTCAACCTGCAAGGGCTTTACGATTGCCATTTCATGCGCCATTGCCGTGAAAATGCCGCAACGCTGAGTGAGCCGGAATGGTTCCTGATGCTGCGTGTTCTGGCTCCGCTGGGAGAAAAAGGGCTTGAATTGGCGCAGGAATACAGCCATCCCCACCCGGGATACTCGGCACAAAAAACTCGAGCCAAATTTCTGCATGCCCTGAATAAGGGATATCCGGTTAACTGTGAGGATATTCAGGAATTTTTTCAGTGTAGCCCTCGCTGCAAGGTGCGTAGCCCGCTTGACCTTGAACGCAAGCGCCTGAGTGATGTTGTGGTCGCCACAGAATCCTTCAGTTCCCAAAAGGATGGCCTGTACTATTCACCATCCCGTGGCATGATGGAGGGCGACAGTGTCAAAGTGTGCAGCCCTTTAAAAGTTCTTGGCAAGATGCGTAATACGGACGGCACGGGCTGGGCAAGGCTGGTGAAACTGCTGACGCCAGATGGCAAAGAACAAAAACTGACCATCACCATGAAGGAATGTGTGGGGCGCGGCGATGTCGTTCTTGGACGGCTTTGTGAGCATGGTCTTGAGTTGGCAAGCGGGCGAACGGAAAAATTCGTTATGGAGTATTTGCGTTTTGCGGGTTCCGACAAAATTTTCACCAATGTTGAGCGCCTGGGCTGGCACGACAGGTGTTATGTCTTGCCGGATAATATTTTTGGCGGAGGAGAAAATGAAGAAATTCATTACACGCAGGAACACGGCCTGTTCAACCATGCAGGCGAACTGGAGCAATGGCATGAGCATGTGGGCCGCTATTGCCAGGGCAACACCTTACTCATGCTGGTTGTAGCCTTTGCCCTGACAGGACCGCTTTTGCGCCCTTGCGAAATGGAAGGCGGTGGATTGCACCTGTTCGGGCCATCGTCCACCGGCAAAACAACGTTGGCCCTGTTGGCTGGCAGCCTCTGCGGCGGCAATGACAGCAAAGGGTTTATCCGCCAATGGCGCAGCACGCACAATGCTCTTGAACATATCGCGGCCCAGCATAATGATTGCCTACTGGTTCTCGATGAAATTGGCCAAGCCACAGCAGAAACGGTGACTCAGGTCACATATATGTTGCCCAACGGCCAGGGCAAGGAGCGTATGCGGAGTGATGCCACACAGCGTAAGGCCCATCAATGGCTTCTCAATTTCTTTTCCACTGGCGAGTTGAGCATAGAAGACAAAATAGAGGAGACGGGCAAATACCGTGCAAAGGCCGGGCAGAATGTACGTGTAATAAATCTGCCCATTGATGGCGGCACAGGTAAAAATGCCTATAGCATTTTACATGGCTTCAAAAATCCAGCGGCACTGAGTGAGCATCTCAAAAATGCTTCCCGAACCTACTATGGTACACCGTTGCGCGCTTTTCTGAAGGTTTTTTGTGGCGCTGGCGGTCATGAACTGGATATGAACCTTGATGAAATAAACAATAGTATCGTCCTGTTCACAAAAAAATATTGTCCCGAGGGAGTTTGCGGACAGGTCCGGCGTGTGGTTCTCAAGTTCGGGCTGATTGCTGCGGCCGGTATGTTCGCTGCAAAGAACGGCATCCTGCCTTGGACACCGGAAGAATCAAGTGATGCCGTTGTGGAGTGGTTTAACGTCTGGCTTGACGAACGCGGCGGCGTTGGCAATCTGGAAATCATGAAAGCTCTTGATCGCTTTAAGGATTTCTTTGCGCGCTACGGCAGAAGCCGTTTTGCGGATGTGGATGGCCTGGGTGAGAGTATGCGCGATCTGGCTGGCTATAGATGGGAGGACAAGGGTGACCTGCGGTTATTCATGATAAGCCCAACGTTCAACGACCTCGCCAAAGGAGTCAATCGCCATGAGTTGCTGGAACATATGAAGCGTCAGGGGTGGTTGATGATGAACGCCAGAGGAAATCTTACGGAAACAAAATGCATCAAGGGGCGGAACGTACGTGGCTATGGATTCATCCCTTCCGCATGGGAAGGCCGTGGAGACCTGGAAGAGCGGCACATGAATGTAGTAAAAGACTCCAAAGCCAGTGATTGTGACTTTTAAGCTGTGCGGCGCACAAAAGCGTTTGTGCGATTCTTTGTATAAAACACCAGTAATTTCTTGGTGTTTTGAGCCTTCGCACAAACGCACAGCCGCACAGCAGTTTTTTATACGGAACAAAGAAGGGGAGCAAAAATGAGGGCATTACAGGGCATGGATCTTGTGCCGTTCATAGACTCCATTTTTTGCCAGAAAAATTGATGCGTATCTGTACAGCACCCTCTATTCTTCTGCCCTGTTTTGTCATTTGGTAGAAGGCCCTGAACCCGAAACAACCATTCCTGAATTTTTTGAAGGCCATGAAGTGGGAACGGCCCAAAACAGTTTTTTTGACCGAGGGCGCTTGATGCTCCAGTTTTGCCAAAAAGCCCAAGAACAATATTTTGTTTGTGCGCCTGTGCGTTTGTGCGATGCCTGAAAATGCTGAAAATTGTGGGGTATTGAGACAGGATTCCGCACAGCAACGTTTGTGCGAAATTCATTTTCGTTGTGCAACGGAGTCACGCCTAAAAAAACATCCTGAAAACCCTGCCGTTATCAAAATCGTCGTTGCCGGGTGAGAAGAACCTACTCCGCTTGTGTAGTTTTCCCCACGATGTTGCAGCCTATTGTGCAGTTGAGGCCCACATCACTTGCTGCCCCGTACACGTCCACCATTGTGCCCATAAATTCTTCATTTCCCCGCCAAAAAGGGATTCCGCCAAGCCGCCGGGGCAGGGCGGCGGCAACAGCGGGAAGCATAACCGCTCCAAGTTCAATCGGCGTTGCACAGTGGCCCCAAAACTGTACAGGATCGCAGGGGAGCGGTTCAGCCTCTTCCTGTCTGTCATCCGGGTCGGCTTCGGCATCATTCGCGCCAGTACCCAGCAGTTCCAGAAGGGCCTCCCGCTCAATACCCCGAAGCTTGAACAGCAAAAAGGGATCCCGGTCAAACTCCTCTGCCACAAGGTAGTACACGGCTGCGATATGCTTGCACGGGTTTGACCAGTCAGGGCATGAGCAATCGGTTGTAAAATCATCCTTCTTTGCAGGAAAAAGCGACAGTTTGGCCTTTTTGAAAATTTCTTCAATCTGTTGCGGCATCTGTCCCGACAAGAGAGCGGCGGAGAAAAGGGCCTCCTTGCGCAGTGCATGGCCGATGGTGGCCCACGCGTCAGCCTCCAGAGGTTTGACCCGCATGGTGACAGCATACGGCTTGGCCCGTGAGCCTTGTACTTTGGCGGAAATATAGCCTTTTTCCATTTGGATGGACACGACCTGCCCTTTGCGGGCATACGCGCGCCCACGGGTCAGCCGTGCGCCCAGCCCGAAACTTTCAATAAGCTCGATCCAGCGTTTGGCCCACCAGCTTTGCCCAAAGCCGCCGCGCCGACTCTGGGACTTGATGCCCCCCTTGACCTCGCGGGCTTGCGCTGGTGGAAAGCCGCCATATTCACGATACCAGGCCATGTTTATTCCTCCAGAGATTTTTCCCGCAACGCGAACAGATCCTGAAGCTCCTGGTTGGACAGTTCTGTCAACCACGCTTCGCCAACGCCCACCACAGCATCGGAAATTTCTTTCTTGCGTTCAATCATGGCGTCAATCTTTTCTTCCAGCGTGCCGCTACAGACAAATTTATGCACAAGAACATTGCGGTGCTGGCCGATTCTGAAGGCGCGGTCCGTGGCCTGATTTTCCACTGCCGGGTTCCACCATCTGTCATAATGAAACACATGATTGGCCGCAGTGAGGTTAAGCCCCGTAGAGCCAGCTTTGAGCGAAAGAATAAAAATCGGAGGGGCCTGGGCATCGCCCTGAAAGCGCTCAATCATCCGGTCGCGCGCCTTTCGTGCTACGCCGCCGTGCAGAAAAAGCACTTCCCTGCCGAGGGTGTCCTGCAAATGCGCTTTGAGTATATGGCCCATCTCTTTGAACTGGGTGAATACCAGGGCCTTGTCGCCCACGGGCAAAAGCTCTTCCAGCATTTCAGTGAGGCGGGCAAGCTTGCCGGAGCGTCCGTCTATGGCCGAGTTGTCGCCAAGGAAGTGGGCGGGGTGATTGCATACCTGCTTGAGCCGGGACAAGGTCGCAAGAATAATGCCCTTGCGCTGAATGCCGTCCACCTCGTATAACGTACGGTTCAGGTCTTCAAGCACAGCGGCATACAGCGATGCCTGCTCCTTGGTCAGCGGGCAAAATTCCTTCATTTCCACCTTGTCGGGGAGGTCGGAAATAATGGACGTGTCTGTCTTGAGGCGGCGCAGGAGGAAGGGCGCGGTAAGGCGCTTCAGCCTTGTGGCAGCCTCGGGATCGCGTCCGGTCTGGATGGGTATGAAAAAACGCTTGCGAAACTCTTGCTGGCTGCCCAGAAAACCCGGATTGAGAAAATCCATAAGAGACCACAGGTCGCCGACATTGTTTTCCACCGGCGTTCCTGTCAGGGCTATGCGGTACGCCGCCGGGATGGCCCGAGCGGCTTTGGCCTGTTTTGTTTCGGGGTTTTTGATGTTTTGCGCTTCATCCAGAATAACGCCGGCCCAGGAAATATCTTTCAGTACCGCCATATCCCGCTGGAGAAGGCCGTAGCTTGAAATGACCAGCGCCTGCGAGGACGCGAGCCGCCGGAACGCTGCTCCTTTCTTGCGGTCAAGCCCGTGATGGATCATGATCGGCAGTTCGGGGGTGAATTTTCCCGCTTCTCTGGCCCAGTTGTTGACCACCGATGTGGGGCAGATGAGCAGGCTGGGCATCTTTTTGCCGGAAGACCATAATCTTTGCAGCAGGGCCAGAGTCTGGATGGTTTTTCCCAGACCCATGTCATCGGCAAGGCAGGCCCCAAGGCCCCATTGCTGCAAAAAGGCGAGCCAGGAAAAGCCCCGCGCCTGATAGGGCCGCAGGGTTCCGCCAAACTCGGCCGGGGGCGGCAACTCCGCGCAGACCGTGCGGCCCTCCAATTGGTCGAGCAACTCGCTGAGCCAGCCCGCACTCTGCACACCGCCAAAGGCAAAGCCGTGGGGGGCGTCCTCACCGCCAAGGGCCATGCGGAGAATATCCCGGGCCGGGGCGGTATTTTTGCTGTTTTTCTTCCAGAAATCGGCAGCGGCCAGAATTTCCTGTGCATTGACCTCCACCCACTGTCCCCGCACCTGCACCAGAGGAACCTTGAGCCGGGCCAGAGCCAGAAGGTCTTTATGCGTTATGGGCGCTCCACCAAGAGAAGCCTGCCAGTCGAATTCCACAATGGTATCAAGGGAAAGACCGCTTGAAGAGCGGAGTTTGGGGGCTGCCACCCTGGCCTGAATGACTGGCCGGAGCTTCGCGCCTTTGCTGGTCCACCATGCAGGCAGCATGACCCCGAATCCGGCCTGGCCCAGAGCAAGAGAGGTATGTGTCAGAAAACGGTGTGCGCCCTGAACGTCCAGACTGTAGCCTTGGGGGGCGGCATCCTTGAGGCTGGCCGCAATCTCCGGCGCAATGCCGGAAGCCTGGCCGAGCGCAGAGAGCACATACTCTCTGGCATCTGCACCCAGGTGCTTCAATACCGAGGCACGCTTTTTGGGACCAGACCAGAGGTCCTGTATGGGGAGCAGGAGGCTGTGGTCATCGTGCGGATGCAGAAGATAGGAAACCCGCCAGGCAGAATCGTCCCCCGCCGGAAGGGCAGGAAGAGCATGGTTCAAAGGCGCGTCGTCATTTGCGGGTTCTTCAAGCCTGAAGCAGAGTCGCACCGGGGATTTGGATAACACCGTTATGGGGCGTTTCCAGCGAGCAAGGGTATTTTTTAGATCTGTTACATCTTTCTTCAGCCAATCTATGCGCCCATCTGGCGAGCGCAGGGCGGCCAGCCATGCGTCATGTACGCTATCCACTACGGGGTGCGCCCGTGATGCTCGTAATATTCGTGAAGTGGCGGAAGCGGCGCCTTGACCCTTTTTACTTGACGTCGTTTGCGGCATGGCGGAGCGGACAAGTGCGTCAACCATGTCCGTCAGAAAAGCGCGCAGAACAGAAGCGGCGGCGGTGGAAGGCGGTGCTTTGCCGTCAGCCTTGGTCAAGGCCCTGGCCGATGGGGGCATGGCGGCGGCAAAGGGTCAATGGGGTTCGCAGATTGTGCAACCGGTTGTGGCACAACAACAGATGCCACGGCGGACAAAGATCGTCAGCGCGGGCGTCGTCGGGTCCGGGGCGTGGTGCACAGCATCATGGCGATTGTGTAGCGTGGCCGCACAGCCTTGAAAAGTGCAATCTGCATGCGCATCTACAGGGTCGAACACCTGCTATTTTCGCCTTTGATTGTGTTGCGGTGCGTCCCATGCGCCGCCCGCAACCGGGCCCTGCGGTCATCCCCGCTTGCGCCCAGCGACTGAGGCGGTAAAATGGCGTCTGAAACTTGCAAAGCGGTCCGAGCATTCAGGGCCGCTTTTTAACTGGGGAACCCCATATGTCCTGGACCGATGAGCGCGTTGAGACACTGAAGAAGATGTGGGGTGAGGGTCAGTCCGCCAGCCAGATCGCCAAGGAACTGGGCGGTGTCACCCGCAATGCCGTGATCGGCAAGGTACACCGGCTGGGCTTGTCCAACCACACCACCGTCGGCGCG
>RCMY010003218.1_pt1 | contig 16973 bp, 18 predicted proteins | sample 2041341 | NCBI WGS metagenome assembly RCMY01 (sample SAMN09708234, study PRJNA481090) | Marine sediment metagenome, whole genome shotgun sequencing project. | reverse complement strand
TTTTTCTTGCTTGCTGCGCTTACGCTGACAGAGGCTGCAAAAAATTTATACCAGCAACACTGTAGCGCTTCTAAAGTATTTTGACTATAGCTAGACAGCGGTTTAACTTAAAATCATCAAATCTAAAACCATAAAAAGCCCTTAAATAAATTAAGGGCTTTTTATGATGTCGACTTTTAAAACATTTGGGCACATCTGTAATTCAAATGTTCTGCTAAACGCCTATTAACACAACTTAAGCTATAGTAGTCATCGATTTGATGCGTTTAAACAGCTCTTTTTGCTCAGTACTAGGACGAGCCGTTTGCAGAGCCATTAGCTGCGACATATCGCCTTCAACACGGATTTTACCGCTCATAAAAGCGCCCATGATTTCATTCATATCAAAATTAGTAACCGTAGACTGTAGCGTATCACGATCTAATAACAGCGTAGTCGTTGCCTCATTATTCAAACCACGGTGCAATAAGCCATTAGCGAAGCTGGCTTCAGTAGTCTGATCTCCATCAGCGACTTTAAGGTTGATAACCATACTGGCCAAAGCAGGTGGTAAGTTTAGCTCACCTGCTTCATTACCAAATTGCTCAACTTGTGCAAACCATTCGTCAGTCAAAAAAACAGCCATATCATTATCCTTTATGATTGAAGTATTTAATAAGTTAAATTTATTGCTTGTTACCTTTATAAAGTTAGCCCCATCTAGTAGATAAGGTAAACAATAGCTCTCGTTTATTATGGCGTGGTTTTTATAGAAGTAAAGAGCGTTAACTTTGATAAATGGTAATAAGGAACAAACCATAACAAAATCTTACTATCTTGTAGGTGTTTTTAGCGCAATCATTAGTCTTTTTTAAGACATTTATCGTGAATTGCTTCTCAATTCCTTACAATTCATATTGATATATTGATTTTTTTTGTTATTATATTTGTCTACAATGATGCTATAGCCCCTCTTTCTACTGTTTATCGAAGATATAGAATGTTTTATGGTTGAATTATTAAAAGCTATCAGTTAAATTATTTACCAAAGAGTTTGTATTTTGGCGCATGAGGTTGATGATATTTTATTAAGATTGCGTTACAATACCTTAAACAGAGTCGAGAGTTTTAACTAAAAGTTACGTAAATATATTTTTGTCAGCTGCCGCCAGCTTACTTCTATAGTCGATAACCTACTTTTTAGGTCGTACACCTTTTGACTATATTAATGTCAACGCCCATTATCACATGTTGATTTGATTTCCAGAGACGGCACTTTTTCTTATTACCTCAACCTTACTAATAATCCTACTATCAACCAGCTACAGAGTTAACTTGATAGGTTATAATGTTGAGGCAGTAAATCAGACAACGACCTATACTGCGTACTTACCGCAATTGTTACCTTGTCATAAAACCATTTTGTTATAGCAAGAGTGCTGCGGATATTTAGTTAACACTGTTGATCATTCAGGCTGTAAAGGAATCATCCAATGAGTTTACAAAACACAGCAGTCGCCCCAGTTGATCGTGAGTATGAAATCACTATCGTAAGATTTTTTACTATCATGACAGTTATATGGGGCATCATAGGTATGAGTCTTGGTGTGTTCCTTGCCTCACAATTGGCATGGCCAGCGCTTAACTTTGACATCCCATGGCTGACATTTAGTCGCTTAAGACCACTACACACTAACGCCGTTATTTTTGCCTTCGGCGGTTGTGCTCTATTTGCAACCTCTTATTATATTGTCCAGCGTACTTGTAAGACTAGACTGTTTGCCCCCTATCTTGCTTGGTTTACCTTTTGGGGTTGGCAAGCGGTTATTGTGTCCGCTGTCATTACTCTACCGATGGGTTTAACTACGACTAGAGAATATGCTGAAATGGAATGGCCGATTGATATCTTAATTGCTTTAGTATGGATATCCTATGCTATTGTCTTTTTTGGTACGCTTATTAAGCGTAAAACCTCTCATATCTATGTAGCTAACTGGTTCTTTGCCGCTTTTATTATTACGATTGCACTGTTGCATATTGTTAACAGTATGGCCATCCCAGTTAGTGCCTTTAAGTCTTACTCGTTATTTGGCGGTGCAACTGATGCGATGGTGCAGTGGTGGTACGGACATAACGCAGTAGGTTTTTATCTAACGGCCGCTTTTTTAGGAATGATGTATTATTTCGTTCCAGTACAGATTGGTCGTCCTATCTATTCGTACCGGTTATCTATCGTTCACTTTTGGGCATTGATTGCTTCATACATGTGGGCTGGTGGTCACCATCTACATTATTCAGCCTTGCCAGATTGGACGCAGTCACTAGCGATGGTGTTCTCTATCATTCTATTTGCACCTTCTTGGGGCGGTATGATCAATGGTGTACTCACCCTATCAGGAAGCTGGGATAAATTACGTACTGATCCGATCATTCGTTTTATGATTGTAGCTTTGTCATTCTATGCCAGGCCCGATGATGTCTATCAAGACCGTCAACGCCTTATCGCATAATACCGATTGGACTATTGGTCACGTACACTCAGGTGCTCTTGGCTGGGTGGGTATGATTACTATTGGCTCGCTATACGTATTGTTACCTCGTATCTATAACAAGCCAAAAATGTATTCTATTAGTTTAATCACTACCCATTTTTGGTTAGCGACAGCGGGTACTATCTTCTATATCGTATCAATGTGGATCTCAGGTATTGGCCAAGGCATGATGTGGCTGGCAACTAATCCAGATGGTACTTTAGTATATAGTTTCGTTGATACCGTTGAATTTTCGCATTATCCCTACATTGGTCGTGCCTTTGGTGGTCTGCTATATGTATCAGGTATGTTTGTGATGGCATACAATGTTTATCGTACGGTCAAAATGCCAGCGGGTAAACCTGTAGACATTGCTGATCCAACGGATCATCAGCCTAGTGTTGATGATACAGCTACAGCTAAAATATAAGGAGCGATCATGGCTGGTACACCGCATGAGATTATTGAAAAAAATACAGGCTTGTTGGTCATTGGTATCGTTATCGCAATCAGTTTTGCAACGTTAGTTGAGATTGTACCGCTGATTTATGATAATAAAGGTCCTGAAGAAGGTGGTGTGAACGCTCCACTACCTTCTATGGAGCCATGGACTGCGCTTGAATTTGAAGGTCGTGATATCTATATCCGTGAAGGCTGTCATGTTTGTCATACGCAGATGGTACGCCCATTACGTGCAGAAGTTGAACGTTATGGCCCTTACTCGCGCGCAGCTGAGTCAACGTGGGATCATCCTTTTCTTTGGGGATCTAAACGTACGGGCCCAGACTTAGCACGAGTTGGTGGACGCTATTCTGAAGACTGGCAGAAGCAACATCTGATGGATCCGCGCTCGTTGGTACCTGAATCGGTTATGCCAGGATTTCCATGGCTTGCTGAAAACGAAATCAACGGTACTAACGTTCAAAGTAAGATGCGTCTATTCCGTGACCGTTTCGGTGTTCCGTATACTGAAGAGGACATTGATGGTGCTCCTGATGCCGTACTTGGTGCTAATGAGCTTGATGCTTTGGTCGCCTATCTTCAGCAGCTAGGTACCGCGATGGAAGGACAGCGCTAATGGGTATTGGTGAATTACAAACAATTGCAACCGTTTCAGCTTTTGTTGCCTTTATAGGCGTTGCATGGTGGGCGTATTCGCCAAAAAACAAAAAACGCTTCGAAGAAGATGCACAGCTTGCGCTTGATGATGAGATGATTGATAACTTATCTGATAAGCCGCGCAATAAGGATAAAAGATGACATTTTTTTGGAGTTCTTGGATTACCATACTAAGTTTCGCCTGCTGGCTAGGTATTCTAGGTGTCTTATTAATGGTATTGAAGTACAAACCTGAAGTCGAGGATGACGGTACCACTGGTCATGACTACGATGGTATTCGAGAATACGACAAACCGCTGCCTAAATGGTGGTTGGTAATATTTTTTGGCTCAATCGTTTGGGGTATCGCTTATTGGGTATTCTTCCCAGCAATGTTTCCAGGCTCATGGGATGGTATCGCAACGGTAGAAGTTGATGGCGAAACGGTAGCATGGACTTCTCGTAATGAGTTAAATAGTGAGCTTGAAGCAAACAATAAAATATTCACTGATAACTTTGAGAAGTCTATTTTAGCGAAGGCGAATGCTACTAACGCTACTAAAACTTTGAATGAACTTGCGGATCTTCAAGCGACTATGCGTCGTAGTGAATCACCGCCAGCAGACCTGCAAACTCAAATTGATGGAAAAATTGCAGCACTTGCACCTGCAATCGAAAAACTGGCTGAAAACCCAAGTGCTTTAAAAGTCGGTAGTCGCTTGTTCCTACAGAACTGCTCAGTTTGTCATGGCTCTAACGCCAAAGGTGCTTTAGGTTATCCTAACTTGACTGACGGTGACTGGTTATATGGTGGAGACGCAAGTAATCTTTTAGCCACGCTTCATAACGGACGTGTTGGTGGTATGCCAGCATGGCGTGATCAGATTGGTGAAGAAGGCGTTCGTGCAGCCTCAGAGTATGTTTTATCTTTATCTGCTAACAACGGCGATAAAGACAACGGTGAGCTTGATAAGACATTAGTTGCTCAAGGCGGTCCTATTTTTCAGCAAAACTGTGCGCTTTGTCATGATAAAACTGGTAAAGGTATGATCTCAGCCGGTGCTCCTAACCTCACTGACCAGATTTGGCTATATGGTGGTGAACGTGAGACAGTACGTAATACCTTACGTTATGGTCGTGCAGGGGTTATGCCTCAGTGGGAAGATAAGCTAGGTAATGAGCGTATTATGCTAGTAGTTGCCTACGTTTACTCACTATCAGATAGAAGTACCAAGACGGTCAAGACTACAGTGCCTAACATTACTGCTAGTGCAACAGCTCCTGTAGCTAAAGTAGAAGCTAGCAGCGACAACTAATACTTTAGAATATTTTGATTAGTAGTCAGTTGTTTATGTTATATAGGATTTGAAATAAAGGAGAACTGTTAATACAGTTCTCCTTTTTACTATTAACGGTAAATAAAAAACAGGTACTGCCTACCCTTATGCCTTATCATTATATTGATATAATGATTGTTTTTTTGCAATATCTCCCCATTTATAGTAAGGGGAATGTTAAAATAATAGCTAACAAAACTAGTTTTATAGATTCTTATTTAGTTCAATATTTTTTATTTTGATTCGTTATTTATAATCGCTCGTTTGGTTGTTGAAACAGTATCGGTACTACCTACTCAGTGTTTGCAATAGTAGCTATATTTGCAAACACTGATGTACCTTTCAACGCCTTACTGACATTGATAGCAGCGCACATTTAAACATCTAATGACTACAATAGATGTTCGTTACTCATGCCAGCAGACTGATTCTTTTTTTAAAGAGGCAAGTTTATGTCAGCACCATCATCTAATAAAATTCCTGTTCAGCAGATTGATCTTGATGCTACTAAGCATCGAATTCACCCTCGCTTTGTTAAAGGTTTTTACCAAAATATTCGTGTCATTAGTATGTATTTCTTTTTGGCGCTGTTTTTACTAATACCTTGGCTACGATATGATGGTAGACAAGCTATCTGGTTCGATATTCCATCGCAGCATTATTATATCTTTGGTATGACCTTTTTGACTCAGGATTTTTATTTTATTGCGGCCTTTGCCCTCATTGCTGCTTTTACCTTATTTATGGTAACTGTATACGCTGGACGAGTATGGTGCGGTTATGCCTGCCCACAAACCATTTGGACGCATCTCTATCAGCATGTTGAAAAATGGGTTATCGGTGATCGTAATAAGCGCATCAAGTTTGACAAATCAGCAATGGGTCCAACTAAAGCTTTTAAACGTGGCTTAGTCTATTTTATATGGTTTGCACTATCGGTGATTACTGCGGCAACTTTTGTGAGTTATGTCGCAGGTACTGACTATATCTACCAGAGTTGGCAGATGATAGGATTTATTCCTTTTCCTGATTGGCCTACGTGGATATGGGTATCGATGTTTATCTTTACTTTCGCCACTTATGCTAATGCCGGCTACATGCGTGAGCAAATGTGTATTCAAATCTGTCCTTATGGCCGTTTTCAAAGTGTCATGTTTGATAAAGATACTTTGATCGTTTCTTATGATTATGATCGTGGTGAGCCACGTGGCACTCGCAAAAAAGGTACTCAACCTGATGATCTAGGCGATTGTATCGAGTGTCAGATGTGTGTACAGGTCTGCCCTACTGGTATCGATATTCGTGATGGCTTGCAAGTAGCTTGTATCCAATGTGCCGCTTGTGTTGATGCTTGTAATGAGATTATGGATAAGGTTGGCTATAAGCGTGGGCTAATTCGTTACACCACTGAACGTCAGTTAGCAGAAAAAGAGAGTACTCGAGTATTCAGTAAGCGACTATTTGCATATTTAGCGCTGCTTGTAGTGTTATGTGGCGGCTTAGTCTATGCCCTAACTGATCGTGTGCCTTTAGAGATTGATATTCGCCGTGATCGTAATCAGCTGTCCTCGCTAAACGCCCAAGGTATGATCGAAAACAGCTATGTTGTAAAGCTAACCAATAAAACTCAAGACGAACATACCTACAAAATTACTCTAGAGCCGCAAGATGGGTTAAGCTTACAACTGCGTTTTAATGATGTTCCTCTCGATGCTGGTGAGAGCTTTGACATGTCAGTAAGTATCTACGGTGATCCGGCTATTATCGATAAAGGACAGACACCAGTGACCTTACACGTGGCAAGTGAAGATGGCAAATATGAAGTGAGTAAAGAGAACGTCTTTACTACTCAAGGTCAATAAGTGATCAAGTCAAGGTCAATAAGTGATCAAAAGATGTTTTTTATAGCAATATAGTCTACTGCTAGGTGCTCATTTACAAGGCACTTGGCAGATATAGTGTCTGACAAATTAGACTGTAATGACTGCAATTATTAACGAGCATTAAACTGACTACATTTAGCAAATACGTTTATAAATTGATAGGTTAAATAGGTATTCTATGTCTACTCCATCACCGAATTTTAAACACCAAGATAGCCAGCCGTGGTACAAAAACTACATGGTGATTATCTTTGTTATTGGTATGCCCGCTTTCGTGGTTATTGCCTGTATTTGGTTTGTGTATTACTCATACCAGATTCGCGATAGTGTAGTACGTGACGACTGGTATATGGATGGCAAAACCTTATACCATGATGTTTCGCGTGATAAGCTGACTTATGACTTAGACCTGCATGGCAAAATGCAATTCACCTCCGCAGGTGATATTACTTTTTATCTGAACTATCCTGAGCAAAGTTTGCAAACCGGAACACTACTTAATGGTGCGCCCCTCACTTATCCTGACAAATTAGATTTATCCATTTCGCACGCCACCGATATCAAAAAAGATCGTGACGTGGTACTACAACATCAAAATGGTAATAAATATAGCGCACAAGTCAATATTGATCCAACCAAAGCTAAATACTACCTACAAGTCAGTAATGATGGTAAAGATGATTGGCGTATGCAGGATGTAGCAAAACTACCGCGTCCGGAGGTGAGTTTTGACCCGTTACCGGTATTCAAAAAAACCAGTTAATGTCTAATGATTAGCTAACAGCTCGCAAAAATCTATACCGCTTTTTACGTTAGAATAAAAAACCAGTTACTCAATCAATAGTAAGTAGCTGGTTTTTTTGCTTACCTTATAGTCTTGGCCGTAGCCATATCAGAACATATAATGTTGCAATGATAATATTTTTGTTGAGATAGCTTTTTTGCCTACTAGTGACAGAATGACTCACACTATGCTGCACATTGATCCCAATCCTGTTCATATCAATAACACTTAAAACGCCCTATTACTGCTGTATTCTAAGCCGGCAAGGCTTTGCTCAAGCAGGTGTTGCTGATCCAACCTGCTATCAAAATTGACTAATATAATCCTGGCAAGCTGCTATCGCTGATGCCCTACTAAACACAAGCGTAACATTTGATTGCATCATCACAGCAGGGGCGTAGTGTTTTTTAGTCAGGATAATTGTTATGGTAGCAAAATAAGTTCGCATTGTGAACTTATCGATATTAAAAGCTAATTTATGATTATTTGAGTTAGCCGTAAATAAAAGATTACAGTAACTGGTGTTAATGTGCAGTTATCTACTTTTTAACCCCATTGTTTATATTGCCTGAGAGAGAACTTTTATGAAGTTGTTGCAAATTTTACCCTTAGCATTTATCGGTCTGATCGCTATGCCACAAGCCAATGCCGTTGATATCAAACAAGATAATGTCAACAATTGTGTCAGTGGCGCAGTCAAGTATAAAGTAGCAGATAAAAGTACAGCGACTAAGCTCTGCAACTGTACTATTAATGTACGTAGCCAAATGACTATTGGACAGATGTGGGAAATTGAGAGCTACGCTCAAAGTAAAAAAGATCCCTCAGGCCTGTCCTATGTGAAGAAAATGCAAAAAGACTTACAGCAATGTACCGAAGGCCTAAATCTAAAACAGCCGCAAAAGCCTGCTTAATATAGCTTAGCAAAGCCTTCAATAGTTATCTCTTTGAGGCTTTAAATAAGGTATAGTTGATAGTTCTAAATATGAGACTGGCCTTGGTCAGTCTTTTTTTGTTGCTAGTAGTTGCCAACAATACAGCAAAGTGTAAAACTGCTAGCTATCTTATAATCTATCAGCACTTAAGCTGATCCTCAATTTTAGCCCAAAAAGGAATTTATCATGGCCAAAGTAACTACTGAAGTCATCGCTCTACCTACGTTTCCGGTATCCCTAGTTCGTAAGTTAGATGGACATTTTATTCATGATGATATTAGTTTAGCAGAGCTGATGACTCATAAACGCAAGGGACTTATTCTCTATTTTTATCCAAAAGATGACACCCCTGGCTGTACTACGCAAGCGAATGACTTTACTCAACATCTAAATGATTTTGATGATATTGAATATGACATCATCGGTGTATCACGTGATAGTGTGGAATCGCATCAGAAATTCATAGAGAAGTACGATTTACAAATTCCTTTAATCAGTGATAGTGATGAAAAATTATGCCAGTACTTTGAGGTAATTAAAGAAAAAAACCTGTATGGCAAAAAGACTATTGGTCTGGTACGCTCAGCTTTTGTCTTTAATAAGGAAGGCGTGCTTACTCATGCTCAGCGTAACTTACGTGCTAAGGATTATGCTGAACGTTTGCTGGAAACCTTAGCATCATAGAGATATGCTCATTTTATTTAATCCTGTAACAGTCTAATGTTCATATTTTATTGATTGTAACTAAACACTTTTGCAACAGCCTACTACGTATATCCTGCTGCATATTTAATTACCTTAACTTAATCTATCTACTAGTTATTGAATGCCAGCTACACGGTTGATAAATAAGAAAAGCTGGCTATCAGACTATATAAAAAAAATTATCACTTTTAACTTGAGAATAATATGAGTAAATCTTCTGACAGTAAATCTGCTAAAAAATCGTCAACTGGCAAGGTAACTCGTCATGTAGACGTTGTTGTGATTGGTGCTGGTACTGCTGGACAAAATGCCTTTCGCCAAGCCAGCAAAACCACTAAGAATATTGTTATTATCAATGAAGGCTTTTGGACGACTACTTGTGTCACTGTCGGCTGTATGCCAAGTAAGCTCTTAATTGCTGCTGCTGACCGTGCCCACGTAGCGAAGTCCTCAGAGCAATTTGGTATTCACGCTGATGTTCAGATAGATGGCAAGCAAGTGATGGCTCGGGTTCAATCAGAGCGCGACCGCTTTGCAGGCTTTTTGACAAAACAAGTTAATAGCTGGCCTGAGGACAAAAAAATATCAGGACGCGCTCATATCAATAAAAATGGCTTAATTGAAGTCAACGATGAGTTGATCCAAGCAGATAGAATTATTATCGCTACGGGTAGCTCACCTTTTATTCCTAATGGCTGGATAGATAAGCTTGGCGATACCTTACTGACCTCTGACAATGTATTTGAGCTCACAGACTTACCTAAATCGATGGCAGTAATTGGCGCCGGCTCGATAGGTTTAGAGATTGCTCAATCAATGACTCGCCTAGGAGTCAGTGTCACTATGTTTAACCGTGCAAACAGGGTGGCTGGCCTAAAAGACGATGATATCAATAACAAAGCTATTGAATGTTTAGGTCGTGAGCTGACTATGCAGTTAAATAGCGAAGTTAAAGATGTGGGTGTTCAAACCAATGAGAACGGTGATGAGCAAGCATTTATTAAGTACCAAGATAGTGATAATCAGGCGCAGGAGTGGCAAGGCGAATACGTGTTAGTTGCTACGGGGCGCCGCAACAATATCAAGCAATTAGGGGTTGAAAACCTAAACGTTGAACTTGATGATAAGAATCGGCCAAAAGATTTAAACATTAATACCGGTCAAATTGGCGATCTTGATGTCTACATTGTCGGTGATGCCAATGTCCATATCCCTCTATTACATGTCGCTAGTGATGAAGGGTTTAGCGCTGGTAGCTCCGTTTGTGATGCTAATATGGGCGCTTATATTCGCCCGCCCGCTACTCCCTTCTCCATTGTATTTTGTGAGCCACAGATATTCAATATTGGCATGACACTGCCAGAAATCAAAGAGGCAAAACTAGACTATGTCATCGGCAAAGTCAGCTTCGATAACCAAGGGCGTAGCCGCATTATGGGCGTGAACTGCGGTTTGATGCATATCTATGGCTGCAAGAGAACTGACAAGATATTAGGGGCTAGCATGGTTGGACCCGATGCTGAGTATATCGGTCATATTCTAGCAGTTGCTATCACTAACGACTTGAGTATAAAAGATTTGTTAGATACCCCTTTTTATCATCCTACTATCGTTGAGGGCTTACGTACTGCCCTGCGTGATGTGCAAGAGCAGATGCAAATCCCTTATCAAGATCAAAAAACAGAGGAAGATGGCTTTTAGGCGTACGCTCGGCTACACTTTGAGCTGGGGTAACTTCTTATACTTTGCACGGATGACATAATGGCAATCGCTACAATTACTGATTTTTTTCAAGAAATCATTCATGATTTGCATACCAGTCTTTATTTAGCGATCGGTGGCTCAGTAGAAGAAGATACCCTAGACTGGTCATCGTATGCGGTAGAGCTGGTAAGTACAGGTATCAAAATCCTCATACTGCTTGCGGTATTGGGGTTTTTCTATTGGTTGGCTATTTACTTTTTTAAGCATAATAGTTCGCGACTGCGCTTGAATGATCGCCGTGCTAAGATTACTCGCTCAATCCTACGCTATATGTGGATAGTGGCCAGCTTAATTGCCATAATGAGTCAAATAAACTTTGAACCAGATACTGTTAAAGCGACGGCGAGAGCTAGTACTTGGGCGGGCATCTATTATGTGCTGTGGACATCATCAGGGCAAATTATTCATAAAGTTCTGCAACATTACGGTCTTAACGCCTCCATTGAGCAGCTCCTAAAAAATATATTGTCAGTCTTGATTTGGACGCTTGGTATTGCCAGCGTTATGGCGCAGTTTGGCTTCGATATTGTCTCTTTAATTGCAGGTTTAGGTATTGTTGGTTTAGCGGTTGGCTTTGCTGCGCAATCAACGCTTGCTAACTTTATCGCTGGTATTACTATTTTGCTTGAGCAATCGTTTCAGGTGGGTGACTGGATTAATATCAATGACAATGAAGGCCGTGTGGTGGTTATCTCCTTGCGGACCACTCACATCCTAACCCGTGATAATATCACCATTATTGTGCCCAATTCTACTGTGGCCTCATCAGAGGTGACTAACCTAACCTCCAAAAACTTTATACGCTTTAATATTCGAGTACGTATCGCTTTTGAAGATGATATCGATACTGCCCGTGCAGAGATTATGAAGATATTAGAAGATACTGAGGTAGTGTTGAGCCGTCCTGAAACTTCAGCCACAGTGGCTGAGATCGGTGAGTATGGGATATTTTTTATCGTGCGCTTTTGGGTCAAGCCCGCCTCTGTTGCCCGTATGCCAAAAATTAAAGAAAACCTGCAAGAAAGCATCAAACGTGCCTTTGATAAGGCTAATATCTCTACTCCCTATCCACACATGCGTTTGCTGATGCCAAAAGACGTCGACTACCCTATTCCTACGAAGCCATTTGCGACCACTACCCAGTTGCTACCCAATGATAAATTAGCCTCTCCCTCATTAGTTAAAGCTGATAAGTAACCCTTAGTAGCAATACTGACACGTGGTGGCCTTACTGCTTAGCTAAAGTAAGGAAGTTTTGCACACATTCTATAGACTGCTCATTGCACTGCTCTAAGTATTTAAATACATTTAAATCTTTATAGTAAATATAATTATTTATCACCAAACGCGTATTGTCTTTATCCAAAAAGTGACCATGATTATCAATTTTGTCTTTAACGCTTGGATATACTAAGGTCGCATACTTTTTAAATGCCGTTTGTCCAAGATTATGATCTGGCAGTTGATCAAAGGGACCGTCATAAAAGTTGTTAGCAGAAGCATTACGACTGGCTATACCGACCAAAATCTTGCGCGGTTGCAGGCGGTTATTATCATGAAAATATACAAATCCCGTTCTAGCACCCACGCTCACATGAGGCGATAAACCATAGTAGTATTCGTAACTTTGACGCTCATCTAACAGGTAATAAAACTGCTTGAGCTGATGATTGAATACAAAAGCAAAAATGACCCCTGACTCATCTTGCATATTACCCAAAAATGCTTCATCAGTAGTAGGTTTATAGTCACTAACTGGAATGTTCAATGTGACAGTTTTTTTGCTACCTTGAAAGCTCATCTGATACTTATGCGAATCAATCGGTGTCAATGTAAATCCATCCGCACTTGAATAGACCTTATGATAAGTCTTAAAATCCTGCCCGCCTCTTAACTCAGTATCATAGTAATATGCGAACGATACTTGCCCCTTATCTACCAATCGATGACTAAAACGTAAATTACCACGTATTAAATTGCCTTGATGATAAAACCAAAAATAATAATAGCCCTCAGTGGGATAAACAACAATATTATCTGGTGTATTGTCAATGACTGTTTTTAGTACCGCATCGATATCCGTATTATCAAGCTTATTGTAAGTCGCTAGACTCTCTATCATATCCTGATTGGTATTAATCTTGGCTGATACCAAAGTTGGCAGTATCAGCGCTAAACAATAAATCAAAATCTTCATAGCATTGTCCTATAAGCGAATGATATCAATACGAAGCACAAACTCTCTCTCAAGAAACTAGCTTAACTTGACCCGATTAAAATGAGTCTAACTCATGCAGTCAAGCGATGTACCTGTAGATATCTACAGGTACATTTTTGCTTAATCATTGTTATGCTGAAATGACTTATAAAAAAACATCATGAGATGTTGTCATTAATTAATGATTATTAGATTGAGAACATTGAGGCAATCACAATTTAAAAATACAAGGATGATGATATGACTGTATTAAAAGCACTACTAGCGGGCTTGATAGTTATGCCGCTTGTCCTATCTACAGCATCTGCTATAGACGATAACCGTACCATAAAGCGTACTGAAGCTATCTCTAAGAGATCTGTGCTACCTATCAAGCCGATGTCTAACTTACAAAATCAAGAACAAAAAAGAGTGTTTAATTCTATAGTAATATCTCAGTCGCAAGCTGCAATGCCTGAAGCCTTAGAAAAAATCCCCTATGGAATTCATAATGTAGCGGTCTCAAAAGATTGCTACATGCGGTTTGGTAGTCCTCCTGTATTTCACGTTTTAGGACACACCTATAATATAGACTGTAGCACCTGGACTTATCTGTCAGCTGAATAACATCTATATTCAATATTCACTCGTCATTATTTATAGTAGACGACATATAGTTACTCTAATACAAAACAAGCATTAAGGAGAATATTATGACTATTTTAAAAAAAATATTGCTCAGCTTAGCTATTGCGCCACTAGCTATGCCTATGGCTTTTGCCATAAATAGTGGTGGTGGTGCTGGTAAGGCCACGTTCAAAGAGTTTACAATGAAGGAATCCGTAGTTACTCCAACAATCTCCAAAGAGCGTAGAGTCATAAAAAGACAGACTATCAAACCTTTGGCGCAAGTGAATCCTAATAAACCCATGATGGAAGAGAAAGAAACTTATCATGACGAAAAAAAATCAGAGTGCTGGCTATTGGCTCAAAACAACATAGCGTGTGCAGAGAGACATGAGGCAGATGAATAATAAAGGCATACTTGCTACGGCGCTATATATCTTTCACATCTCTTCTTTACAGGAGATAGTAGGTGATAAAACAGCTTATCTGCTTAACATGGCTAATTATCTTAAGCTCAATGGCTTGGTCAGCAGATGAGCTTATAGCCATAGATGCAGATTGGCAATTTTATCAAACAGATGATATAAGCTTAGACTATAACAAAATTCTTGATAGCGACTGGCAAGCGGTGAAACCTTCACAGCTACTCGCAACCAATGCCAATAATGGTATCTACGGCTGGTACAAAGTTAGCTTTGATTGGCAGCACAGCTCTAATAATGACTGGCTATTGTATTTTGCGAGCATTCGTTATGGTGATGAGACTTGGTTAAATGGGCAGCAAATAGGAGCGACAGGAAAAATTTTAGTCCCTTGGGATTTTATTACTCCTAATCCTCAGAACGTTGCACGCAAATATCAGATTCCACCAGCTTTACTCAAACCTAAAGACAATATCTTAGCGGTTAAAGTTAACCTCGGTATTGGTGAAACTTGGGGTGCAATGTTCCCAGGTGGTGTAGGTATTGGCGGTGATACTATAGCTATAGGTAAGTCCAAGGTCATTCACGAAATCTATAATCAGCAACTCATCAACAACACTCGCTTTGATACAATATTAGTAACTTTAGGACTTATCGACCTATTTATTATTATCTTTTTATTCCGTACTTCTATTCATCATTTCCGAGAGTTTTGGTGGCTATTAATCAGTAGCTTGACCATGATGTGTGGGTCATTATTATTAGATTATTGCTTTATGTTAAGCACACGACCTAATGGCCTCAGGTTATTTTCAATCTTTTTTATATTGATCGTCCCTCTCACTAGCGCCTTATATTTTCGTGCTATTTATCAAAATATATCTAATCGTCAGGTTTATTTGCTAGTTGCATTTTGGTTGCTATTGGTCGCTCTTATAATTATCCCTAATATTGCTATCATTTTAAAAGAAACCAGCTGGTTGCTATGGACAGGGCTTGTTGCCCTAACTTATATGTACTGTTTAGTTTCGGTGATCAATGGGGTCAGACAGCATAAAAGTGGCGCGATATTACAACTGATCGGTTTAGTGATTTATATTATTTCAATCCGCACTCAATGGTTGCCTAGCGACTTTTATGAACATCGCAATATCATCATAGGAACTTTAATATTTCGTTACGCACTATTGTTCTCTTACTTCCAGCGTATTAATCAGATGAGTAATAATTATAAAAAGCTCTCTCAGCGCTTATTAATAACCATTGAAAATCATAAAAAAGACATCGCTAGAGACTTACACGATGACTTAGGCCAGCACTTATCGGCAGCCAAATTACAGCTGCTGTTGTATTATCAAGGTGAGACTGAGCTGTCTATTAATTTTATTAAGGAAGAAATCAATGCGGCGATTTTGTCAACTCGCGAGATAATGGACGGATTGCATCCTATGCTGTTAGAGCAGTATAGTTTTGATGAGGCAGTACTACGTGAAACTCAGCGCTTAGTGCGTTTATATGCCGTAGACATTCAGCTAAATATTGGTAAAGTAAGTTTTGATAAAGCTACTGAAAAGCAGCTGTTTCGTATTATTCAAGAGGCGCTACACAATGCTATTAAACACGGCAAAGCTACTCTACTTCACGTGCAGTTATCCGTTTACAAGCATCAAGTTCATCTAACTATAACAGACAACGGTGTCGGGTTTAATCCCACTGACCTGCCAACATCTTCACCGCAACAAGGTTTTGGTTTGATTAGCTTACATGAGCGCGTCGCTCTAATTAATGGCAACTTGCAACTCACTTCTATTGAGGATAAAAGCACTACCATAAAGATTATACTGCCTTATAAAAAAGTGCATTTTTAACTTTAATAAAAAATCCCATTATAAAACAAGCTTCTAACCTTTATTCGTAAGGTACTAGCTAATATCCACTAATCCATAATTCAAAGCTTTTACAATAGCTTGAGTACGATTGGTTGCCTCTAGCTTTGTAAAACAGTTTCTCATATGAAAGCATACGGTGCGCTGAGTAATACCAAGTTTATAAGCAATTTGTTTATTACTGTCACCATCAACAGCACAAATCAAGACTTCGACTTCGCGACCAGTTAGATAAGGTAGCGTTACTGATGTTTCTTTAATTTGCATTTCTTCGAGAAGTAAAGGCGACATAAAGTTTTCTCCAGCACTGACCTTTTCGATAGCGATCAATAAATCTTCAAACGCATTGTCTTTTAGCACATAGCCCGACAGTCCAAGAGATAATAACTTCTGCGCTTTATATCCGTCTTTTAACATAGTTAATGCAATCAGTCGAGTTGAATAGCTTTGTCGCTCGATCATGCAAATGATCTGATCAATACTTGCACCAGACATTGATAAATCAATAAGAGCAATATCAGGCTGACATCTATTAATTAGGTTAAACGTTTCGTCGCCATTAGTTGCGCTTCCTAACAAATCAACCCAAGCCAATTTATCAAAAAGCATAATTAAACCTTCCAAGAATATTGGATGATCATCTGCAACGATTAGTGTAATTAGCGGATTTTTCATATTTATAGTATAAAGCAAATAATCAAACAGACTTTAGTTTTATTATAGTATTAACTCTGTTAATATTTATTACAATATTATAATTAATCAACATTGCTTAAACACACCTGCTTTAGATTATATATAAGTTAATTATGGTAAAATCTCCGG
>RCMY010002534.1_pt1 | contig 16976 bp, 14 predicted proteins | sample 2041341 | NCBI WGS metagenome assembly RCMY01 (sample SAMN09708234, study PRJNA481090) | Marine sediment metagenome, whole genome shotgun sequencing project. | reverse complement strand
GATATCAGCAGAGCTATAGGGTGGAGCCTCTATAAACTCTGCTAATCTATATAGATCAATCAAGCCAAAGAGTGTAGCAAGAGCTGTGGCAGGCAGAGAGGCTTCAAAAGCTAGAGAGGTATCCAGAGCAGGCATATCTGGCAAGATATCTGCTAGTTGTTTTACAATATCTCCCTCATCATAAAAGGCGGAAATATTGTAGGCATTGTCTCGCTGATTAAGTGTTACACCTTCCCCATCACGGATATAGCCTGGAAATTGTAAATTTGTCTCCACGGAGTGACTCTCCCCAGCCCAAACTCTAAATGTGAGATTGGTTCTAGGTTGCAATAACACCTTGGCGATATGAGCATATTTAGGTGTTAAGGGAGCATTTGGCTTCTTACTTGCTGTGATACCAGCATCATATAACTCCTCTGCTTGCCTACTATTGGGTGTAGTGTGTTTAGGCATGAGATGCCGAGGAGAGATTTCACTAGGCTCTCCTACCTTGTCAAGCAAAAATGCAAGTATCGTACTAGGAATCATCGGATATTGCACAGTTTTATTCATTACTCTCTACCTCCATTGGAAGGGGTGTCAATATTGTCAAGTATCTCCCGCTCTTGTTCGTTCAACGCCATACGTGAAGCTTCACTCCCCGTCAATCCAGCTGCTCTATTTGGATTACCAACATTCAATCCTGCTTCTGGTGTCCACTTATTAAACTCTGAGGATCTTCCTATTTTACTCATAGCATCATTCATATCTTTGAAGACAGGTCTCCCTTGGCTATCAGTGATAGATTGTAGTTGGTTGTTCACACTACTCAATGCCTCTGGTGTAGCACTACTATCAGTAGGGGCTTTGACTATGATTTTCATCGCCTCTGCATACTCTGGCTTCAATGGAGCAGGATCTTGCCCCAAGCTTCTTTGACCTTCACGCACTCCCATCATCTCTGCAATACCTTTTTTGGATTGGGCTAATGCTTCGGCAGGATGGTCATGATAAAAGCGAGATTTTTCATCCCACATACGACCATAACCCTCTGCATCTTGGAGTTTGGCTTTTCCCTCTTTGGCATCAAGAATATTGGATCTTACCTGTACCTTCTCAGTATCTCTCCACCCTTGGTCAGAGTTGGCTCTACTCGCTTCCATATGAGCTTTATCTGTGTAAAGTACATTGCGTGATTCGGCGTAGGCACGATGTTTTATCTGGTCGTCTGTCATGCCACTTCCTTTCAAGTGTTGCAACTCTTTGTATCGCTGTTGATATACAGTATCATTTTCCAATTTTACATCAAAATCATGTCCAGACTCCGTATTGAGCTTTTTGGCATTATCATGAAAGTTTTTGTACGCATCATCTTCCCAGTGTTTACGAGGAACTTCTATCTTTTCTACAGCTAGCATGCCAGTATCTGGGTCAATCCTAGTACGTTCGACAACCATTCTCGCATCTAGGTCTGCACCTAGTGATGGTCGCTTCCCAGGTGTAGAGAAGCTATCCATGACGAGTTTGTCGCCTTTTTGCATATTTTTATTTAACCACTTTTGTGTTTCTGGATCACTGCTATTTTGTACTGATTTTATAGTGGCATCATCTGCTGGCTTGTAAATCAAATCTTTGCGAGTATCGATAATAGGCTGTTTTATATCACCATCTGCTCGTTTAGCACTGCGGCTAGCTTTGGTATCTGCCAACTGGTCGAGTGCTTTGACAGGGTCAACATAATCTTTGGTATTACCCTCTGCATCGACTCTACTGTGTTTGGTATTGTGTAGGTCTTTGATAACATCAGGTTGATCATCGAGAGCAATTCTTTTTTTACTCTCTATATCATTTTCTCTGAGTACCTTATTGACAGAACGCTCTGGATCAACTCCCGTGATACTTGGGTGTTCGATTGCTTTACCTGCTGCTGCTCCACCTGCTTTACCTGCTAGATGACTAAACAGCCCCTCTTTTGCACCATCAACAAAAGTACCTCCACTGGCAACACTCTGTGCCCCGCTCAATGTGGTTGTCACGGCGGCATCAGTTACTTCCCTTCCAACAGCACCCTTGATGTTCCCTGCAGCATGACCCAAGGCTCCAGACACACTAGAAAAGACTGCTGTTTTTATAGTCTCTTTGACATCACCACCGGTCCTGACAAATGTCTCTGCTGAATCTGCAGCAGCAGGCAAAAGTATCTTTACAGGAGTACTTACACCGGGCATATTGACATAGTGACCGATAGCACCATCTTTGAAGCCACTTACAAAACCTCCAGCAGTATGTTTGATAATCTCACCATACCCCTCTCCTTTGGCTTGAGACTCTGCTCCCTCTCCAGCAGCAGAGATAGCACCTACCCCAATACCAGTAGCGATGGCACCTGCTGGTCCACCCGCAACCATCAATCCAGCTTTTGATGCTATCACAACACCTTTTGCTACGGTTTCGGCTACCTCATAACGATCTGCTATTACTACCTGACGGTCATGCTCTTTCTGGGATGCATCCATATCCTCTTTGATATAGCCTTTATAGATTTTTTTGAGACCATCCCAATCTTTTTTTGACTTTAAATCTATGATTTTCTCATAATCATTTATAGAGATATCGTCATCATGTTTTTTTCCTATCTTTTCGAACAGATCTTTTTTGCGTTTATCCTCCTGCTCTTGTTGCTTTCTAGCCTCTTGCTCTCTACGCATCTTGTCATATCGTTGTTGATCCAACTCTTTGTTGCGTGCTCTAAACTCCTCTAAGCGTTTGTCATTCTCTCTTTTGACTTGATCTATCTCATTTTTACGCTGGGCAATGTGTCGTAGTGCTTCACTTTTGTCTACCCATTTGCCATCCCACCATACTTGTCCTTTTTTACCACCCTCATAGTTTCCATCTTGTTCTATGAGCGGTTCGTTGGTACTGGGATCTACCAAGCCCTGTTTGATATTGTTGGCTTTCCATATTTCAGAGGCAGCCTTATCAGGATCTACCCACTTACCATCCCACCATACTTGTCCCTCATTACCTCCCTCATACTTACCATCTTGGACGATTAAAGGCTTTCCAGTCTCTGGATCGATAAGTTTTGATTGTTTCGTTTTATCTTCTTGCTTCTCATCTACTATAGTTGTCTCATTAGTTGCATCACCATCTAGTGGAATTTGATTGGACATATCATTCAATACCTTTTGAATGATTGGGCCAAATCCTGCTCCGACTGCTGGAAGTATTCCCATGAGAATCGCAGGATTACGCCCAGATCCGTTCCACCAACTTATCCAAGTCCCATTGGCTCCACCACCAGATGGATCATCAAGACCACCATCATCTGCCCACAAGAGATCAAATCCAAAGAATACATTGCCTGCAACTATAATACCTAGGATAAGTAAAGGAGTGATAGTGGGGGATACCTTTGCTCCTTTTGCCATAACGATAGCTATGATCAAAAAGATTACTCCAAATGCTACGCCGTTTGGTGTCAAGGCAGAGTTGGCGATAAAACCAAGTGATGAGGTAAAGATAGTCACATACCCAGTAGCCAATCCATACTGAGAGATGCTCTCTCGTCGTGCAGTATTGAAGATAGAGCTCCAAGCAGAACGAAATAAGAGTGCTATAACTGATCCCGATTTGGAAGCCAAAAATGTTCCAACCCCTAAAGCCATAACCATGCTAGCATAACCACTCATCAAAGCACCAACTGTGAGTGCAACCCCTAAACTCCCTAATGTTACAGCTATAGCATCTTTGCCAGCGTGACGAAAATAGTTGCTCACTGCCGATAGACGGTCTCCAAGTCCTAGACTCTGCTTCCCCTTTTGTCTACGAGAAAAGAGCATAGATAGAAGCATCGGTATTGCCATCCAAATCACTATCCCAGATAGAGGCTGGTTTGATAATGAGAGAAAATGTCCTATAAATTTTTTTTCGGGATCAAATCCATTATTTACTGCAACCAAAAGATAAGTATGTAAAAGTAATGCAATAAATATGAAGAAGACTGTACTTGGCAATTTTTTTAAAAACATAATCAGCGTGTTTTTCAATATCAATCCTAGAAGTGACCAGAATCCTTGTGGTAATGCCCCTCTCTGCGAATTAGATTGTTGTTTCGGCTTCTCTTGTTTCATGACTGTCTTCTTTCTCAACAAATAAATAACCCCAAAATATACTTATAATATACCATAAATAGAGCTGTTAATGAATTATTCTATTTGATTGCAACAACTTAGATAATGCTTTTGTATTAATCTGCATCAACCCCTTTAATGTAGCAATCCACATGGAACCATCTTTGGTTTGTAGCGTCTTTGTCACTTCAAGTCCAAGCAATCCCTCTTTTTTGCGAAGTATGGTAATTACTTTACTCTCATCACGAATAGCAAGACCATTACTCTCTGAGCCTATCCAATAATTCCCCTCACGATCTTGCGCTAAACTACGCACTTTTGGACCTGCAAGTTGCTCTTCAAATAGCGTACTTTGAAGTCTCCATCCTTGGCTTGTATGCTCAAAGATAGCAGCACCTCCTTGGTTATGGAAACCTGTTCCCACCCATATACGCCCCTGTTGATCCTCCAAAATAGAGGTGATTTGTGGATGCGGAAGTCCATCTAGGTGACTCCAGAGTCTCAATTTATCTTTAGCAAGCAGCAACACCCCTCCATTGGGTGCTTCATTGGTACCTACCCAGAGATTACTATTTTTATCCAAGAACAGTGTACTTATTTTTTGTATGTGGAATTCACTATTTGGGAGAATTTGTTTTCCGTTAATATTACGATTTGGGATATTACCATCAAAACGAATGAGGCCATCTATACCAGCTATCCATCCACCTTTGCTATCTAGTGCGATGGATTGTATTGGAGCTTTAGGTAGACCATCAGATATACTCCAGTGTTGCCACTTTTGTTTATACAATATAGATAAACCCTCACTATGTCCCACCCATAGACCTCTGTCTGGAGTGTTAAGGAGAGCTGTTACAACGTTATCCTTTGGCAAATCAGAGGATTTGAATGGAAGAGTAGTTTTGCCATTACTATACCAGAGCCCTTTTACACCACCTGCAAGCACCCCTTTTTTATAAGGCACCAAAGTATAGATAGCTCCTGTATCTGACCATTTGTTCCAGCCTGAGGGTGTCGGTATCTGAGGTTCAGGTTTTAGAAGCCATAGGAGGGCAACTATAAAAACTACTATCCATAAGAACATCAATAAGTGATGAGTATCTAAGCTCTTTTTTATGTTTTCGTTCACTATCGCTCCTTGGGGAGGAGAGTTCAGCTTCCTTGTCCTGCCACAACTTACCCTCTCTCATCCAAAGCTGTTGCCCTTTCAAAAGTGAAGCCTCTCTCTCATCATGTGTGATGAGTAGGAGACCAGCATTGAGTCTCTTGGTCTCTGATACTATCACCTCAATCATCTCATTTTTTGTCTTTGCGTCTAGATTGGCAAAGGGTTCATCCATTATTAGATAGTGGGGTCGTGCGGCCAGAGCCCTGGCGATACTCAACCTCTCTGCTTGACCTGCTGAGAGCTCACTCGGTACTCTATGAGCCAATATATCCAATTTGCTTATCTTCAATAGATGCATAATCTCATCTTTCCGCTCTTTTTTGTTAGAGTTTTTAGCTACAAATTCAAGATGTTCCTTTACACTCATATGGGGCCAAAGTGACGGCTCTTGAAATACTATACCTAGAGAACGCTCATGGGGGAGAACTATTTTGCCTCCATCATTCATCCGCACACCATCAATCATAATCTCACCACTACTAGGGAGATCAAGTCCTGCTATCAATCGGATCAGAGTGCTTTTGCCTATACCTGATGGGCCAGAGAGTATAAGTCTCTCGCCTTGGTGCAGTTGCATATTGACCCCTTTTAGTATGGCTATAGTGTGATAATTGAAAAAGAGAGAAGTTATCTCTATCATCATTTTTTCCTTTTGTGGCTTACTATGCCAATCTGCCGTGTTATCACAAGATATAATCCTACTCCAAAGAGAAGTGTAGTCGTCAAAATAAGCAAAGATAGATAGCTCACTTGCTCTGGAGCACCATAATGGAGGTAGTTGAATAGTCTTACACCAATAGTCGTCATCCCAGCAGGTGAAAGAAGAAGTGAGAGTTCAAGATCAGGTAGGGTTATAGAGAAGCTCACCAAGAGTGCTCCTAGCATACCTGATCGTACTTGATAGAGGCGTATCTTGAACCATAGCTTGAATCCATGTTGATAGATACGAGCAGCATCCCAAAGCGACTGATCACTATTGCGTATGACGATATAGATCAAGAGTATAGATAGTGGTAAAACTCTCGTCATATAACCCAATATCAGAAGCATTTGACCATCATAGAGCCTGTCCAACCCACTCCCGCTCCAAAAGAGAATAGTTCCTACGCCAGTAAGTGAAGAGGGAAGAGCAAAACCAATCAAGATAGCAAACCATATGAGATGACTAGAGTATCTATGTAGATACTCTGCAATGAACCAAGCAAAAGGAAGCACGGTTATAGAAGCAATCAAGGCAACTACAGTACTATATTGTAGGCTCTCTATGGCGCTCTTGGTGATTATGAGTGCATCTGAAAAAAGTGAAAGAGTAATGATCTCTTTGAGTGGGATCACTAACTGCAAAATAGTAATCAATAGGGCTAGCATACGCCAAACATCAAACCAAAGAGGCCCAGCAAAGAGCATGGTGTGATCTCTTATCAATCGTGTCGGAGTTGAGAGTTTTGAGAGAGAGTTGATGGCTACAATCGCAACTGTAGCCGAGAGGAGTACTAGAGGCAAAGCCATCAATAGAACCTCTCGACTATTTCCTGTCGCACTATATTGAGCAAAGATATCAAGAGCATAACTACTACGCAAAAAGAGTGCGGGTAAGCCATACTCATTGATACTAAAGATGAGTACAATAGCCAAGCCAGCGATAATGGATGATTTGAGCTGTGGCAGAGTGATCTTCAAAAAACCTCGTGATGGATTGGCATAGATGCGCGTGGCACTGTTGGCCATAGGATTTAAGTAGGCAAACCCCACGAGGGTAGCTGCCAGTAGTAGAGGAAGTCGAGCAAGTGTCTCAACCCACAAAGCTACTACATCACCTCCAGTAGGAAGGCCCAATGATTGCAACCACTGTTGCCAAGCCAAAGCATGTATATAGGGTGGTACCGCAAGGGGTGAAACAGCGAGGAGACGAAGGAGCTCTCCCTTTCGACCCTCTATATCCACGAGTATTGATGCAGCTGGTATTGCGATCAGTAGTCCAAATAGTATCACTCCAAGTGAAAAGAGAAGCGTATTAGCAAGCGATAATAGTAGCTTCAGACTAGGTGTGATATGAACCTCACCATATCCGAAAAGTAGATTGACAAAGAGTGCCAAAAAGGGAGAGAGCATAAATCCTACAGTGAGTATCACGCCAATGAATGGTAGATAAGAGTAGAATTTTTTGATACTCATCGTAAAAGGAGTTTTCGCAGATAGTTTTGGGACGGTTCAAGGCTCTCTACTATTTTGCTCGGTGCAATATTTTGCATATGAATAGTATAAGGGAGGGGACATTCTGTCCTAGTAGTTATGAGACCATTATAGATATGAAACCATCCAAGCTCAACCAATCGCTCTTGTGTCTTGTGACTCAATAAATAATCTATCAGTTTACGTCCATTCTCTGCATTGGGACTACCTGCTATAAGAGCTACAGTATTGGGAATGACAAGAGTACCTATATCGTCGGGAGATTGGTTTAGGTAGGTTATTGTAATAGCGGCACTTTTAGCCGCAGCTGCACAAGCGTCATCAGAATCGGTGAGACCAAACCAGAGTTGCCCACTCATTACACCATCTCGTACGACTGAATTTCCATTAACAAAAGATACACCTCTCTCTTTCAAATTCCTAAATAGTTTTGATGCATTAGCCTCACCTATTTGCGTCCAGAGAGCAGCAACATGGGTCGCTGTAGTACCAAAGAGAGGAAGAGCAATACCTATCTTGTCTGCAGGCCATTTAGGATCCAATAATTCATCGAGAGATTTAGGCAGAGAGTTATCAGATATTTTCTCACTATTGCTTATCAAGACCCGTATACGACCACCAAAAGCACTCCATTGGTTTTCTGGATCACTCCAAGACATTTGATCTGCAGTAGGAGCTTTATATTTCGCCAAAATGCCTCGAGATGCTAACTTTTCAGTTTGTACAAATTCACCATTCCAGAAGACATCTGCTTTTGGATGTTTCTGCTCAGCAATCAGACGATTAACAAGTCCAGTTGTTTTGCTCGCTTCTACATCAAAGGCGATACGTACATGAATACCTGTCTCTTTTTCAAATGCGGTCAAAATTGGCTCAGAGTAGTGTTGGTCAACTGATGTGTAGATCACCACCTCATTCTGCTTTTTTGAAGAGCAAGCCGAAAAGAGAAGAAGTGAAAGTAAAAAAAACATTCTCGACTTATGTATGATATCGACTTTCATTAATTTGCTCTGTGTTCTGAATTTTCGAATTAGAATTGATTTCTTACCAATTTAAGCTTGCTCGAATCCAACACCTGAGCCAATGTAAGATAAGCGACATTTCCCATTAGCATATAAAATTTACAATGATGTTGTGTACCATCAGCACACGACAATTTTAATGCATCTAACTCATTGTCGAGTTCAATAGTGACAGATAATAGATCATTAATTTCTACTGCAAAGTTGTGTTTATTGACTACTAGTAATTCTTCAAATGGCGTTAAATAAAAATCATCCCATAAGGGATTGGAAAAATCATATTGCTCCAACATACTTCGCCATTGAGCAAACTCTTCATTAAGCATCAGCGTATCAAAATCAAGATTATCTTGCTCTTGCAACCAGCGTTCTTCGCCAGATTCTCGATAAAGAAAGAGTAGCCGTTGGTTAGTAATCAAAATTTCATAATCTGTGTATTTAATTCCACCAAAAAAACCTTTTCCCGCTTCTACTTTCACTGGGAAGTGGCTAATGAGGGACTCAGATTGAAGTGGTGTAGTCTGGGATAAAGGTGATTTTAGTGATACAGCTTGACCGCATTGCTCACAAAATCGAGCATCAGCCGGCAAATCAGATCCACAAGCAGTGCATTTGAAATCCTGATCAGAATTTTGTGTCAGTGCGGTCATTTTATTATTACCTTATTTGTTGAATTATCGAACATACTTTAAAGCCACTCCCAGCCCCAAGAGCATAAAATAACCCAGTACAATCAACTCTATTATTAGGGCATAAATTGCGCCTTGCTGAGACATATCTACTTCTCCCCAAACAAAAGCGAGAGCCACACCTACTATTGGTAACAGTAAAAGAATCCCTCCATAAATCCGCTGTTTTAAACCACTTGACCATAAAGTCAGAAATGCAAAGATTATCGTAGCAATGGTAAAAATACCCACGTAATGAATAGGTAGACGTGGGAATAAGAAAATGCCAAAAATTAGCGCAAATATACTGAGTATGACTTTCTTTGCGAAAGGTGTTTCCGTAATTTGTTTCAGCTTCTCTGGTTTTCCGTTCTTTTCGGTTTTTTTCTGAATAAATTGAAGAATATTTTCAAATTGTTCTTCAGGACAAACCACCTGCATAATCGTGCGCCAATTATTATGTAGCTGGATTTCGTTGCGTTCAGGAAATACTTCCAGACTTGTAGCATCTTTCCACCTGACTGCTATTTGCTCTCTGGATCGTGCCAGTAAAGTAGCACCCGCAGCAGTATAGCCCGCACTTTTTCCAGAAAGTATGCCAAAGAGACTTAATAGACCTGCTGTTTTCTTTCCTCTGGCAAGCGTATGTTGTTCAATATGGCCATCTTGTAATACATACTTAGTAGGTACGCCCCGCCAGTACATTAAAATCAGAACTAGACTAAGAGCTGCGAATAATCCAGCGGCCAAAGTTAAGCCAACCCCAAATGATGACGGAATATATTCCCATTGATCCTCAAATAAATTAAGCCCTATCAATAGAAGTAAAATATACGAGGATGATAGCAGCGACACCATCACCAGTTGAAACCAGAGTAGTGGATTTTTTAAAGTAGAAATATTGATTTCCCATTTTCTAGGGGGATCATCAGATCGTTGTTCCATCGTGTAAATCTCAGAAGGTGATTTGGGTAATACAGCTTGACCACATTGCTCACAAAATAATGCATCAGCCGCTGAGTCGGCTCCACAAGCAGTACATTTGATATTCTGATCAGGATTTTGTGTCAGTGTGTTCATGTTATTATTTCCTCAGTTCGCTTCTTCATCTCTTGATCTCCGATAATAACCAGGCCATCACCTCTTCTAAATCTTTAATCGGACAGATACGATAGGCCGTTCTATATATTTCCATCGCGTTCTCGTATTCACCTTTTTGAACTAGCGCATCCGCTTTCTCAACAAGAAAATCAATTTCCTTGTTATCACAGGCCTGATTTGTCTGATTTCTATCAGCTGAATTACTACCAAGCCAAAGCGCTCTCCCGCCATTCGCTATAACCGTACTTGTGGATGTCTGGGTATCAAAGAGGTGTATCTTACTATTTTTATCATAAAGAATTGCCCTACCCTTAGAGATGGCGCGAGGGTACATACCCTTAATACCCACCGAATGACTGCTACCTGTTTTCAGATTAAACGTTGCTACTTCCCAATCAGTTGTTCCCGCAGCAGTAAAGTTGAATAGAATCGTTTTATCGTCCAGAAAAGACGGGTATATTTCATTTATTTCTGGTGTATTTGTTAATCTTTGTAGCTCTAATCCTGGGTAGCTAAGAAGATACAGGTCACCCGTACCCTTAGATAGATTACCCATTAGCCACAAAACAATTGATCGGTTGTTTGGCGACCAGCGTGCACCAATTGCTAGTTTTGGTAGCTTAAAAAGAGGCTTAGAAGTTTTATCATTGAATGAATAAAGATAAAGGTGGGTACTTTTTCCTGGAACTGTATGGATCAGACTTTCACAATTACTTGAGAAATCCTCAACGATTATTTCTGGCAAAGAAAGTGGCTCACTATCAATGCCTCTTTTCAAATAGGCTTTAGTCTGGAAGTTCTTATCCTTAATCGTATAGGCAATAAGATTCTGTTCAGCACAATAGGCGATTGATGAAATTAAAGTATAAAGGGGTGATATCACCTTCTGAGAATTCCCCTGCACACCCGTGACGATTAATCGATCTCCCTTTTTACCTAAACTCTCAATAGCAAGAATGAGGTCTTGCTTATTACTGAATTTCGCAATCGATGCTGTTGAAGAAAAAATACAGACCAATAATAAAAAAACAGAAAGAACATGAGGAACCTTTCCTGCATTCCCTGTCTGATTAGCTGTCATTTTAAGTCACCTCTGTTACGCTACCACCATTTATTTTACAGGAATCCTGTCTTTTTAGATCATAACTGCTTATAAATAACTCATTCATCCTTGTAAAAGTGAGACCTTAAAGTAAGATTAATGTAACTTCTTTTTACCTCCTTCGGAGTTTCACTGATCAGCGTAACCAGCCACACATAGAAACTTGTCAAGGTTACAGTCATCGTGCTCTACTCACCTGCAGAAAAAAGCTAAGAACTCATGACTTGAACAAAAGAAAAATTAGTATAACTTTATCCTAACAATCTTCGTTCTTAAGCCCCACCCTTAACGACAAATCATCCATCTAAGACTTTACTTTATTAGCAAATATTTTACCTTTGTAATTGCAAGGTTTCTTATCTCTCTATGATTTATATCATCTGAGAGGGTACTGCCAAGTTAACTCGCAATTGGAGATAATACCCAGATGACGAGACAAAAAAACCTATATAAACGCCATCGATTTCCGCCTGACATTATCCAATATGCTGTTTGGCTTTATTACCGTTTCAATTTAAGCCACCGGGATATCGAAGATCTTCTGGCCGAACGTAGCGTTATCGTCAGTCGTGAGGCTATTCGTCTATGGTGTAACAAATTTGGTCGTCATTATGCCAAACGATTGAAACGAAAGCATCAGGGGTTTGGAGACACTTTCTTCATCGACGAAGTATTTTTGAAGATTGACGGGAAGCAACAGTATTTATGGCGCGCAGTCGATCAAGATGGTGAGGTCGTTGATGTATTTCTTCAGGCCCGCCGAGATGCAAAAGCCGCCAAGCGCTTCTTCAAACGCTTACTGAATAATCATCAAGGTGAACCAAGAAAGATCGTGACTGATAAACTAAAAAGCTATGGCGTAGCGCATCGGGAGCTAATCCCGGATTCAATTCACGATACATCACAATACGCGAATAATCGTGCTGAACTTTCTCATCAGCCGACCCGAGTTCGAGAGAGAGGAATGAGAAAATTCAAATCATCGCAGCAAGCTCAACGCTTCCTGAGTGTGCATGCCGCCGTTTACAATCTATTCAATCTGGGACGCCACTTGATTTCAGCTAATCATTACCGAATACTCAGGCAAAATGCCTTTTCGTCTTGGAAAAATGCGACAGCAGTATAATGATTAATCTGCTAAATTTTTAAGCGGCACGAAAGTTAACTTGGCAATACCCTTACTGGCATTGGCTCTGAGGGAGTTTATCCATTTAATAAGTTTTATAGTAATTTCAAATCATTCGTGAGCAGTTGTATCTGGCTAACCTTGATATTAGATGGTTAGCGAATTCTATCTGAAAAATATCCAACAGTAAGAAAGCAAATAAATAGCTAATTAGATTTCACCCCACCTCTCAGGCACCAAGTCTCGCATTGGCCCAAACGTATGACTAGTACAAGCTCGATAAATTCCTGCTAGTAAATTCGATAGTAGGCACGCCTTGCTAAGGGGATGCCTGCTTTTTAACGCTTCCTGCCTTTAGCAACTTAGGCTTTCAAGACTCCATATTATTCCTCATAAACACTAGACCATCGCAGCTACAAGCAAGGTAGTAAAAGCTAAAATAGAAAATATGTAGAACAAAGCCAGAATACCGCTGTGAGTTAGCAAGTGCTCCTCATTTTTATAAATGGAATAACTGCCTCTTTCGCCGAGACCCAATTTTTTTTCTAGATTTACGCCGGCATCTGAGACATTTCGAATGAGTTGCCTATTGCGAACATCAAGCACCCAGAATAGAAGAGTGATAACGATGGCTACTAAGAGCAAAAAAGGGTTTAAATAGGAGGTACTCTTGGTGCCCCAGTCGAAGGCCGAAATAATACCTGCTATAATTGCAAAATATCCTGCGAACAGAAATCGCCGCCATGCTAGGAAATGTCGGAAATTCTTTCCCAATTCTACATAAAGGTCTTTTAGAATTGTTGGTTGGATTGACTCTGGCATGTTCTGGTCCTCCATAGTGTTCAGATTCTATCGCCTAACGTATGCGGTAAGCGGCAGGCTGTAGCGCGGTGAGGCATGTGCTATTTAGCACAAAAGAATGCTACAGGGTACTGCCACTTGACCGCTTTTGTTAGGCTCTTATAGACCTAATTATGTTAGCTCAAGGAAGCATATATAGCACGTATACTCATGTCTCTTCCTCTCCGACCTCTTCAGACTGAGTTGTTACCATAGCCCTAGTATGATCACCATATACTGGTTTTTCATTTCGAAGAAGATCGGTTACTATGGCAAAACTATCTGCACTTACGGGGCCAGTACGCTTTCGTTCTCCATCGAAATAGGTGAACCATAAACAGCCCTTGTTTGCGCTAGAATCCCACCAAGCCTGATATTGATTAATCAACTTAATTGCCATCTTGTATCTCCTTTTATTAGCCGCATCATTTATTAGCCTGTCACTTAGTGCGGCTTTTCCAAGTGATAGGTCTACCATTGTATTAATAAGGCCGCTGGCCAGTAAACTGAATGATGTTATTCGGGAACCCTTTTGATCCGACCTCCGACGTGAACTCCTTCGCTACGCTAATTATGGTTTTACTTGTATGCGCATACTGCTTTGAAAAAGGCGACCAATAATCCCCAAGCCCTAAAGCATCGTTTATGACGAGCACTTGTCCATCACAGTCTGCACCTGCTCCGATACCAATTGTGGGAATCCTTAGTGAATTTGTAATGGTGCGCCCTATAGAAGACGGAATATGCTCCAATACCAACATGAAAGCCCCAGCGTCCTTCAACCTCTTGGGGTCAGAGTAAAGTTACTCTGCCCCCCTTTGTTTAAGAGTTATGGGTGTCATATTTATTTCTATTTATTTAGTTACTCCCTCTCGACTGTAAATAGGTTAATTCGAACCACGTCTTCTAATCACAGGAGACTCTGGCACAGGTCTCATGGGAGAGACAGGCGTTAACACCGTTGGTCTCCCTGGTATATTTTCAATTATCAATGACCGTCGTAACTTGTTTTTTAAAATAGATTTCACTGTCGCATTACCCGAAACAAATTTCACACCATCACCAATACGATCAAGATCCAAAACGACTGGATTGCCATTGAGTGTGGCTTTTACCGTCGCTTTATCATTATTCATTGTGATCGTTTGTGTTTGCATTCCAAGCTGACGTAAATCATTTCGGATTACTGCTTCAGACCTCAGTGCAATGCGGTTTTCTATTGGGCCATGAGCGAAAGCTGCATGATTAGCTAATGCCAAAAGGCATAGAACGAGTATGTTTTTCATTTTTAAACTCCTTTATTCGCAAGACGGCTGTGAGCAGCTTCGTTTTCATTTCTGGCTTTGGTTCGACTTGTAATGGAAACACAGGTATGGTCGCTCGGAAAAGCATCACGCCATACATAACCCTGACGGCACGTATCTGGTCCCCATGCCCCGCCACCAGGCTGTCTTCTGGATGGCCTCAAACGATTTTCTTCCTTCACATCATTGCGGCGAGCAGGTGTTACACACACCCAGTCGCGCTTGTCTGCTTCTCGCCATACATAGCCCTGTTTACAAGTATTTGGGCCATAAGCAGCACCGCCAATTCGTTTCTCCCATGCGATGGCATTTTCCTGCTGTACTTTGGTACGGCTTGCCGGTGTTACACAGACATGATCATTTGGTTTGTTTTCACGCCATACATACCCTTGACGGCACGTATCTGGTCCCCATGCCCCGCCACCAGGTTGCCTTCTTGAAGGACCCAATTTATTTTCCTGCTTTACTGCAGTACGGCGGGCAACGGTAACACACACTTTGTCATCGGCCTGAGCTTCTCGCCAGACATAACCCTGTATGCAATATTCCGGGCGTGTTGATCTGATTCTCACCTGAGCTTTCCCTGTACTCGCATTCTTTGAAACTAGATCAATGCGCACGCCATTCAGATTGATTGATTCTTTTGGCAAACGACTCCCTGTATGATTACGGATGAGATAGCTCCGATAGGCTGAATTAGCGCTTAGCGAGTTGTCAGAACATTTGCGGAATTTTTTGTTAACTACCTCGTTAATCATGACGATATCTCCGGGGATACCTCCATCCCAACCTTCGGGAACCCGGTATTCCACAGTGTAATAGTGATTAAGGTCAGTAGTATCAAAAGGTATGCGCGCAGTTATGTAACCTCTCTCACCCGGTCTGGTTAATGCAGTCAATGTTATTGTTTCATCGTAATTACCATTGGCACCAAAGCGGTAAATTCTATCTCTATTGAGCCAACCCATACGGTCAAGGTGATATGCATTTAACCCAGGCCCTGTGCGCCCAAAATTAACCAGATTTTGTGCCCATACATCAGCATAGCTCATCATATCCCACTGATTATCATATTCACCTTTCGAAGCCCATGTGACATTACAATGATTAGGATCATCAGAAAAGGCATGTTGCAATGAAAGACCATGACCTACTTCATGCGCAATAATACCAATACCTGCATTATCACCTAGAAAAGCACCGCCATTGAAACCAAAGGTATCGATAGCAGGGCTTGTAATCACAACTACCGTATGATCGGCCGGTGGTGTATACCCTTCAGACTTTGCTTTATCTACGCAGTCCGTATGTTTCTTTATCCTATCGGCTGAGCCTCCCCCTCCATATGCCTGAGAGTCAGCTATGGTTTTATTCAGAGTATACCAACCCTTTACTACCGACCCATTTAGTGTAATCGAGCCGTGTGAAACATCATCCCAGTAATCAGCGTGCCCACCACTACCTATTTTTATCAGTAAATCCTCATAGAATTGCTTAAGATTTGGCGGAGTAGGTGAGTCGCTATATTTACAGAGAAGCACACTCAATTTTACAGCACCACGAAACGGTCGCTGTTCACCGGCTTCGACAGATGTTGCAAACAGAATGCAACACATCATGATGAATTTTAAGACTGCATGATTGATCATTTTATTTTCTCCTCAATTAAAAAATTGGACATCCAATTTTCTATTTCTCCTACTTATGGTTTGAAGGCAAAAGCCTAACGTTAAAGCATCTTATCCGTCTGCCTTTGGCAGATGGATAAGTGCCTTGTTGGACTTTGCCGCCTGGCACGGTGATTTGTCCTTCTTTATAAGGGGATTGTTTTTCATAAGCCCATTTGTTCAGTGTTAGCACTTGGTATTTCCGGCTGTATTTCCTGTCTATTGCCCGCTAACTGTGTGTTTGCGACCCGTTTATCCTCATTGCTTTATACGAGATTATCATAAATACCCGTTATTATCGACAGGCCGCCCAGGCGATGACGTGGCGTCAGTTTGGGCAGCCATATTTTTATCAGCAGGCCCCGTAACTTTCGTCATCCACCCTCAAGGCGCTTGGGTTTTAGCAAGGCACTGATAGACATCATGGCCTGCTGACAGCAGGGACAAGGTAACCCAGTAAAGCGTTCCACTATTTGCTCTATTGTGTCACTGGGTGTTTGCGGTTGGTTTGTTTTTCCTGCGATGGCAGCTCTAATCAGGGGTAATTTTTTCGCCCGACTGGCATTAGCAAGCCAGCCAAAGTGGCGCACACGCATAAACCCTTTGGGGAGCACATGTTGCAAAAAACGCCTGAGGAACTCAGTTCCTGTCAGTGTCATGACTTTTT
>RCMY010002413.1_pt1 | contig 16980 bp, 17 predicted proteins | sample 2041341 | NCBI WGS metagenome assembly RCMY01 (sample SAMN09708234, study PRJNA481090) | Marine sediment metagenome, whole genome shotgun sequencing project. | reverse complement strand
AAGAAGAGTTCAATACACGCGGAATTATGCCAACAGTACGTGAAATTAATCCGAACTATGTTGTAGGACTGGATGTCACTCCGGCTACAGATACACCCGATCTCAACGGATATTCTGAAATATATCTTGGAAACGGGCCGGCACTTACCTATATGAACCATCACAGTCGAGGTACACTAGCTGGAATCGTTCCGAATAGAAAATACATTAATTACATTACAGAACTAGCAGAAGATCTCGGAGTTAATATCCAAAGAGAAATTGCAACAGGGATTCTTACAGAAACAGCATATATCGCAATAGAGCATGTGGATTGTGTTGTTGCAAATTTTTCGCTCCCAACAAGGTATACACACACACCTGTCGAAGTAATCTGTATGAATGATTTAGAGGATATGACAAAGGTTCTTGAAAGATTTGTATACGATATTGATGAAACAAAACGGTTTGGTAAGAATTTCGATGTTTTGAGAAAGGAGGATAACTAAAATGACAAAACGTATCGTAGTAGCTTGTGGCACTGGGATGGCGACATCTACCATGATGGCTGAAAAAGTCCGAGAGTTACTTGATGGAAATGGCATCGAATACACCATTTCCCAATGTATGTTAAGCGAACTTGATTCGCACAAAGGAAATGCAGACTTATTTGTAACAGCAATGCGAGTTGATAAAGATTATGGAATTCCAGTGGTTGTAGGAACACCGTTCCTCGTCGGCATTGGAGAAGAAGAAGCAGGAAATAAAATATTAGAATTACTAAAATAAAAGGAGAAAGAAAATGCAAGAAGTATTAAATTACATTTTATCACTTGGGTCTACAGTGTTCGTTCCTATCGTTTTGATGATAATTGGCTTGATATTTGGATTGGGACTCTTTAAATCAATTAAAGCTGGAATTACTGTTGGAGTAGGATTTGTTGGGTTTAACCTTGCCGTTGGCCTTATATCGTCGGCATTGGACCCAGCAGTTACCCTTATTATTGAACGAATTGGTTTGAACTTAACAGTTATGGACCTTGGATCTGGTGCTGGTGCAGGAGTAGCGTTCTCTACAGTTGTTGGAGCGCTAATAATACCAGCAGTATTCGCGTTAAATGTTGTTCTCATTCTTATTGGAGCAACAAAGACATTTAACATTGATATATTCAATTATTCGCATTATGCATTCTCGGGAGCAGTTGTCCACAATATAACTGGAAACCTTGGTCTGGGTATGGCAGCAGCATTAATTCAAGCAACATGGTCTTTGTTATCGGCAGATTACAGTGCAAAACGTGTTCAAAGTGAGTTAGGTGTCGAAAGCATATCTATTCCTCAAGGATATGCATCTAGTAGTGTACCTCTTTTCGCAATTCTTGATAAAATATATGACAAGATTCCGGCCTTAAGAGATTCTAAACTCGATATTAAAGGATTACAAGAAAAAATTGGTTTCTTTGGTGATCCAGTTATTGTTGGAGTCATTTTGGGAATTATTCTTAGCTTGTTATCTGGTTATAACTTCGCTGATTCTGCAAATTTAGTCATGTCAGTATGTGCGATTTTAATTCTTTTCCCACGTATGATTAAAATAATTGTAGAAGGCTTACTACCATTATCTGAAGCAGCGAAAAAATTCTTTGCAAAACATTTTTCAGGAAGAGAGTTATTTATTGGTCTAGACTCAGCAATAACACTAGGTCATCCAACAACTGTTATTATTGGAACATTGCTCATACCAATCACACTGGTACTAGCTGCTATTTTACCAGGAAATAAAGTACTTCCACTCGCGGATCTTGCTTTTGCTGCATTCTTCTTATGTATGGCAACTGTTATACACAGAGGAAATATCATGAAAACACTTATAAGTGGTACTCTTAACATGATTGGGATCTTATACTTAGCAACCTGGTTTGCTCCACAATTTACTGATCTTGCTATTCAAGGTGGACTTGCTCAACCAGGAAACTCTGTTTCTGCGCTTTGGGCAGGGAATGTCTTCATGGCAGTAATAGCCAAGGTTGGTAGTTTCGGAATTATTGGTATAGCTGCACTTATAATATTTACAATTATTATGGTTTTCTATGTTAAGAAAAATGCATTGAAAGATTAATTATTTAGAAGGAGAGAAATAAATGAGTTGGTTAAAAGAAGTAATTGGTACAGAAAAGGCAATTATCGCAATGTGTCATTTTGATGCACTGCCAGGAGATCCACATTTTGATGAAGAAGGTGGTATGGACTTGGTAGTAAAACATGCTAAAGAAGATTTCTTAGCATTGCAAAATGGGGGTGTTGATGCAGTAATGTTCTCAAATGAGTTCTCATTGCCGTACTTAACTGATGTCAAAACAGAAACCGTTGCAGCAATGGCTCGTATTATTGGTGAATTAAAACCACTAATTAAGATTCCGTTTGGAGTAAATGTATTGTGGGATCCTAAGAAATCTCTAGATCTTGCTAAAGCAGTAGATGCACAGTTTGTACGCGAAATTTTCACTGGTGTATATGGATCAGACTTCGGTCTTTGGAATACAAATGTGGGCGAGACAGTTCGTCATCAACAAAGAATTGGTGCAGGTCATATCAAACTTCTTTTCAACATTGTTCCAGAAGCAGCATCCTATCTTGGAAATCGTGACATTATTAGTGTTGCAAAATCGACAGTATTTAATAACAGACCAGATGCATTATGCGTATCAGGGTTAACAGCAGGTAGTGAGACTGATTCGGCTGTATTGAAGCAAGTTAAAGACACAGTGCCGAATACAGTTGTATTTGCTAATACAGGTGTACGGTTAGCTAATGTTGAAGATCAACTAAGCATTGCTGATGGTGCAGTTGTTGGGACAACATTTAAAAAAGATGGCGTATTTGAAAACCATGTTGATGAAGAACGCGTAAGAGAATTTATGGATAAAGTAAAGAGATTTAGAAAGTCATTGTAGTTTCATAGGCGCCTAAGGGCGCCTGTGAATCCGTGTACGTGTATAGGAGGAATGTGAATGTATCAATATATTGTTGACTTTGATGGTACGATTACAAGAAAAGATACAACAACAGAAATAATGCGAGAATTTTTACCGGAGGTTAGTAAAGAGTATGTAAAAAAGTTGAGAGATGGGAGCATTAGCGTTAAGTCTTATATTAAAGATCAACTTGAAATGTTGGAAGTTGATGAAAATATGTATAAAAAAACACTATGCTCAAGAATCCCAATTGATTACTCGTTCGCTCAATTCTATGATCAATGTCCAGATACATTGATAGTGAGTTCCGGTGCCTTTGAACATGTAACAACTGTCCTAGATTGTTACAATATTGACTTTCCAGAAGAAAAAATAATTTCCAATCACCTTGATTTTCGTGATAATCGAGTCTATGTACAAATACAACATGAAGGTACAGATAATGCAATTGACAAGGTATCAGTTATTGAAAAATTTAAGCATAAGGGAAAATTAGTTATCTTCGTAGGAGATAGTTATTCAGACTTTGATGCTGCAATCAATGCTGATATTGTTTTTGCAAGAAAGAATCATAGACTAGAAAAATTCTGTATAGAAAATGAAATTTCCCACTATACATATTGTGACTTCTCTGAGATATTAAGTACATTAAGGTCATTAGAAATAGTAAAAAAACAGTCTTAAAATGGTTACGAAGCACAACGTAGAGTGTTTTTGGGAATACTATAGGTAATGTCGATTTAGAACAATGGAGCGTACATAATGAAGAAAGCAATAATATTTGATTTTGATGGATTAATTATTGATACAGAGTCGGCATGGTTCGAGGCATATAAAAAATGGCTGAGTGAAAATTTCAATTACAAATTAGATTTCGAACTTTTTTTAACATGCATAGGTACGACAAATTTTCATTTTGTGGATAGAGTAAATAAAGATTTAGGAGTTGATATTGATTATTCTAGATTCAATAATGAGATAGATAAAATTGCTGATTCTTTGAGTACAGAACTTCCGCTGCGTCCAGGAGTTAAAAACATATTGGAATTTGCGAAATCAAAAGATATACCATGTGTTATTGGAACAAGTTCTAATAGGGAGCATTTAGAATATCACCTTAAGCGTCTTGAAATTGAAGAATATTTTGTTGGTTTTGTGACTGCTGATGATGTTGAAAATATAAAACCAAGTCCAGATATTTACGTTAAGGCATCAAATATTTTAGGAGTGCATAAGAAAGATATAATAATATTTGAAGATTCTTTGAATGGATTGCTTGCGGGAAATAGTGCAGGAATTGATGTTGTTGTTGTAACCAATGATGTTACTAGTTATATTGAATTTCCTGAAATTTATCTAGAAAAGGTATCTTCATTTGCATCATATGATTACACGCTCTTGTTCAAATAATTAAGAATTAAATAAAAGGTAATAGAACATTATTTAACTTTTCTATATTCTATTGTTATTAAGCAACTATATAAGCGAAAAGTCTCTATCATTTAAGTCAATGATGGAGACTTTTATTTTTTCATTTCAAAAACCTTACATAGTATGCTACCGCAGATATATAATCGTTGATGATTCTATACTTTAATAATTAAATCATTATTATTCTTTTCTATCTTTCCGTCATCAACCAAGGATTTTATTGCTCGACTCATTGTCTCGGGTGTGATTCCCAGTGAGCCCGCTAGGTCCTTTTTTGATAGAGGAAGAAAGATCTGTCCCTCATCGTTTGCATAGTGCTGTAATGATTTATAAACACGATCCTTAGCAGGAACTAAACTCTCTGCCATTACTAGATTATCTCTACTGGCAATGCGCTGAATTAATGATTCCATCATCGAAATCATCATGATTTCATCCTGCTTCAAAATGTTACGAAAAGCATTCAATTCAATCGTACATATCGTACTATCCTCTAATGCTACGATGTCATATTGACTCGTTTTTGAAGTAAGTAAGGAAGATTCACCAAAGTAATCACCGGGATAAAGAATGCTTAAAATCCGTTCTTTCCCATCTTCATTTATTTTACGAAGCTTCACAGAACCATGGTGGATAATTCCAAGCATTTCAATGACATCACCTTCATGATAGATAGTCTCGTCGTTATGATAATGACGTGGTTTAAGAAGCTCAGATATCGTGATTAAACGATCATCGCTAAGTTCCTTAAATACATGTACTTGTAATAAACAACTGTTATATGAATCCATTTTATCCTCGCAATCTCATTGCATTCGCAATTACTACTAAAACTGAAGCTTCGTGAATAATCATTCCAACCGACATACTGACATGAGCGTTGAGAACGCCCATGAGTAGTACGGCGACTGTGATAAGTGCAACCATGATATTCTGAAACATAATGAGTCGTACCCGTCTTGCCAAGCGGAACATATTGGGGATTTGATTTAAGTCACGGTTTGCTAATATCATATCACTACATTCCATAGCAACACGATTTTCTGACCCTCCCATTGATACACCTAAGTCTGAAGCAATTAGTGAAGGGGAATCATTCATTCCATCACCAATCATCATGATGTTTTGATGGTTCTTAATGATTGCTACTTTTTCTTGTGGAAGCAAGCGACTGTGTACTTGTTTAATATTAAGCATATCAGCAATACGCTTAGCGCTTTGAGCATTGTCCCCTGTTAATATTAATAGCTCGTAATCATTTAGCTGACTAAGTGCATAAGGAGCTTCTGGTCTCAACGTGTCTTCTAAAACAACAGTACCATAAAGTTCAGTATTAGTCCCAACATATACTACGCTTGAAGAAATAGATGGTACATCGTATCGAAAGAGATTTTCCTGTCCCACTAAGTAATGAACACCATCAATGTTTCCTTTCACTCCCATTCCTTCAACAACCTCAAACGACGATACGTCTTTTAACGGTAATTTATTTGCTTTTAATATAGCGCCAGCAATCACATGTTCTGAGTAGTATTCCAATGATGCAGCAATTTGTAAGACTGTTTCTTGCGAATGTGTATGAGGGATAATCTGAACAACGCTGAGAGTGTTAAGTGTAAGCGTACCTGTCTTATCAAATGCTATAGTTTTGATGGAATTTAGTTTATCAAATACATCGATACCTTTGATGAGTACATGGTGTTTCAATGCATTGGTTAAGGCAACAGATGATGCAATTGGTATTGCGATAACCAATGCTCCTGGACATGAAACTACAAGGAGTGACAATGCTATTTGAATATCACTAGTTATAAAATAGGATAATAATGAGATTCCTATAACACTCGGAGTATAGTATTTTGCAAATCTATCGATGAAGTTTTGCACCTTTGATTTCTGATTTTGAGCGTTCTCAATTAAATCAAGAATCTGTCCATAAACTGTGTCTTCACTAACTTTTTCAACTGTAATTAATAGGTAACCCTCACGTATTATTGTTCCCATATATACAGGACTATTAGTCCTTTTTTGTTGGGGAATTGACTCACCAGTGATCGATGCTTCATCGACAGTAGCGAATCCTTCATAGACAATGCCATCAACAGGTATTACATTTCCTGCGGTCACTATAATCTTTAATCCAGGGGTGACATCCTTCATTTCATAAGAGTTTCCGTCAATATCTTCAACTGTGTTTGGTAAGGAATCAATTAGTGAGTTTAACTGAAGTTGTGTCTTGTAGAGAGCACTTGACTCTAGGTGCTTTCCAAACACATATAAGAAACTTACTGATGCTGCTTCCCAAGGTTCTCCAATAAATAGAGAACCAAATGCTGCTAGGGTTACAAGTAAATCAATTCCTAAAATTCCATAACGCAAGTTCTTGATACTCTGAATTGAAAAGAAAGATGCATAATAAATTCCGACCAAGCCAAAAAATACTAGTGCAATATTTGAATGTGGACTTACAATACGCATAACAAGAGCGATAAGAAATGGAATCCATTTTCTATCGAAGAGCAAATCCTAAATCCTTTATGCGATTTTCTATTACATCCGCATTCACTTTCTCTTCGTCAAACTTTACGAGAACTGTTGAAGTATTAAAGCCAACCTCAACTTGTTTAACTCCATCGAGCTTACTAACACCTTTTTCAATTTTCGCAACACACGATGGACATGTGAGTGTTTCTAATCTAAATTTCTTTTCCATAGTCTTTCGACCTCCTTAAAACTAGTATAGGTAGAAATAAGAAATGTGCCTTGATATAGGTCAAGTACGAAAAACAGACTAATTATAATTCACCAGAATTGCATTAGGAATAATACTACTATCTTCGATGTGTTAAGGCCATTAAAGATAAATAAGCTAGCAATTCTTCATTTGAATTTGCTGGTAATAATAAGTAAACTATAGTTAACAGCGTTTCATAAATAATGGAGGATACAAATATGATTTCAAATGACTTTGAATTAGACTTAGATGCTTTCTCTACATGGTTTTTGGATAATAGAGAAGAACAAATTCAATTAGCGAATAATTGGGTTACTGATAATGATGTACTACGTGCGCAATTCCTAAATGAATGGCCACTTGAACGATTAGAGACAATGACAATTGACGAGTACGTCACTGGAAAAGGAGCACAAAACAAATCGTTATGCTATGAAATAGAACATGGGAAGTATAAAAACTTATATTTAAGTATTCTTGGAGGATCAGCAGGCAAGTTTGGAATATACTGGAGTAAGAAACACGAAGCATATTGTGATCAAAATAACCGACCTATTTCAGAAGCAGATGTGAGTAATAAGTTCAATAGATTACGTAAGGATTTGGTAGAAATAATTAATGCTGGTATAAATAGAGATTTTTCTAGTCCTGTCTTAAAGAATGTTCCACCATTCAATTCATTTTTTGGTAAGACTGCAACGATAATCAAATTGTTGTGCACCTATTCACCAAAAGGGACATACTCTGGGATTAATACAGCCAGTGATCGAGTAAAAATATGGGATAAAGTTGCCCCAGCACAAGTTGATGGATGGGTGTACCGACAAAACTACGAAATTACTCAAGGTATTATTAATAAGTACCCTGAACTTAAAGGTGATTCCTTAGGCTGGATTTTATGGGGGTTCCGTGAGTACACCTATAATAAGATAACTCAAGTTGAACCTGTAATTGATAAAGAAGTAAACTACGAGAAGAATCTATCAAATTTACTAGTTAGTAATTACAACATCGTTTTAAGAGGTGCACCAGGTACAGGAAAAACCTATTTAGCAAAGCAGATTGCTGCTGATATTATATCAAACGGTTCAACAACAGTATTCAATGACCTTTCTGATGAAGAAAAGGGTCGTTTTGGTTTTGTTCAATTCCATCCAAGCTACGATTATACTGATTTTGTTGAAGGGTTAAGACCGAAGAAAAATGGAGACGGGTTTTATCTTCAAACAGGAGTTTTTACCGAATTTGTGAATCAGGCTAAAATCAATCTAGATAATGGAAAAAACGATCATTTTGTATTTGTAATCGATGAAATTAATAGAGGAGAGATTTCAAAAATATTTGGAGAGTTATTTTACTCAATAGATCCTGGGTATCGGGGCGATATAAATGGTGTTAAGACACAATATGCAAATCTGCATGATAATCCTACAGAAAAATTCTATATTCCCAAAAATGTATATATTATAGGAACAATGAATGATATTGATAGATCTGTTGATACCTTTGATTTTGCTATGCGCCGTCGTTTTACTTTTATTGAAATCACAGCTGATCAGTCAGCCAAAGCAATGCTGAAGAACATCGAAATTGTGGATCAAATGCAACGTCTAAATAATGCAATTGTTGAAATAGGAGAGTTAACAGCTGATTATCATATTGGTGCTAGCTATTTCATTGATTTAATAGCTGCAGAAACAGATAGTAGTGATGCACCATTATGGAATAATAAACTTCAACCGCTTTTGAAAGATTACTTCCGAGGCGAGAGTAAGGCAGAAGATAAATTGCGTCAAATTGAAGAGGAATATTTTGGCAAGGATATATAGTCTATGAAATTGCTAAAAGATAATAGTATAGTGTGTAGCGATTTGACTGATCATCCTATTGTCAAACAACTATTAAATAAAGACATTTCAACCTTGAGAAGTGAAAACTTTATTGTTTTTCCTACGCAAACTTCGGAGTCCAAAGATTTAGAAAATGACAACTATATTTTTCAATTAAGCAATGGAAAAATTTGGACAAGAAATATTGTTGGATTGCTAAGCTATAATAATGATGTTATTCAGATTCAATCGAGGTTTATGGGCAAGAGTAATGAAGATTTTTTTCTAAGGTATATGATGCAGAAAGTATTAAACTTTAATGTTGTTAGTAGTAGTCTGAATAGTGATAATATGCAATCATATTATGATTTACTCATGTACGTTTTTCCATATTTTTTAAATGAGGCAATGAAAAAGGGAGTATACAAAGAATATGTAGAAAATAGTTATAATGATGCAAATATAAAAGGAAGAATTGATGTTGCGAGTCAAATAAAATACAATTCACCGTTCACAGGGAAGGTTGCATATACAACAAGAGAGTTTAGTTATGATAATAAAATAACGCAACTGATACGCCATACAATTGAAAAAATTCAAAAAGAGAAGAGCCACATTCTCACTCAGAATGATGTAACAAGAGAAAATATTCGTACAATTAAAGAAATGACGCACTCTTTTTCATATCAAAGCAGGGAGTCCGTAGTAAGAAATAACTTATTAAATCCAATAAAACATGGCTATTATGAAGAATATTCATCATTACAACGTTTATGTCTTCAAATACTTAAAGATAATATGACAGGTTATGGTAATGATGAAATGCAAGTGCAAGGTGTTATTATAGATGTAGCGTGGTTATGGGAAGAATATATTCATAAGATTACCAATTGGAATCACTATGGAAGAAAAAGTCATTTGGGAACACTGAAGCTATTCAAGCAACTTTTTGAAGAAACACAACAGCATCGCTATCCCGATTTCGAAGTAAATGGTGTTCCAATTGATACCAAGTACAAGCGTCGCCTTGATAAACGTAATGACTACAATCAAATCACTACCTATGTTCATATTCTTGAGTCGTCACAAGGAGGTTTTCTACAACCAACTGATGAGGATGACTCGAAGTCTTTTGTTCGTTTGGGCACTCTTTACGGAGGTGGTGATATCTTTACCTATAAATTCTACATACCCCAAGAGAAAGAGAACTACGAATCTTTTGTAGAAGAAATTATACTTTCTGAGAAAACATTGCTGGAAACTTTCTGCATAAGGTGATCGCAGATTCAAATAATTAAAATTATAATCCCCATACCTTAAAACCCCCAACTCTTAGCACAAGTGTTGGGGGTTAATTAATTATTATCCAATAGAGAGATATATTACACAATTTAGTAAATTGACCATTAGCAAAAAACTTAGCATAAATATTCATCCATACTATTATTATCTAATAAGTATTAAATTCGAATAAATCTATTATCCATAAAATTGCTGCTAACTATTCCTTACATTATCTCAAGTTACCATTATCTGAAAATATTATCTCTAACTAAAATTGACAGTTTTTGGTAGGAGGAGTAACGTTTATATATGTAAAGGAGTCATGTATGCCAACAAGTAGATTAGAAGCTTTTTCAGATGGTGTAATCGCAATAGTCATTACCATCCTAGTTCTAAACATAGGTAGCCCAAATGGGTCATCATTTAAAGATTTATTGGAATTAGGAAAGAAAATATTCGTATATTGTTATACTTTTATTCTAGTAGCAATATATTGGAATAACCATCATCACCTTTTTCAAATTTCAGAATCAACAAAGGGATCAATTCTTTGGGCAAACAATCTCTTTCTATTTGCATTAACACTTACTCCATTTTCGGCATCATGGATCAGTGAATTTACTTTTTCGTTGATTCCGCAAGTTTTCTTTGGGGTGGTTATACTGTTGGCGGACATTGCATTCTTGATATTATTAGTGCTACTTAAGAAGAATGATTCTAAAGGTGTCTTGAATGACATATCGCTCAACAAGAGTATTGATTCAATAATTATTAATGTAATTGCAATATTCTTCGGAGTCATTTTCTTTCCGATATCAACTATGATTATTAATGGTCTTATGTTGATATTATGGGTGGTGCCTAATAGATATATTGAAAAGCAATTTTCATAAATGACGTAAAAAGGAGAAAATATTGTTATGAAGAAAAAGAAAATCATTGTATTTATCTTAGTAATACTAATTGTAATGCCAATAGTTGATGTGATAGCAGTAAAATCTGGTAATGAACCTATTTTCGCAAGAGTATTTAAAGAAGGCCCAGAATTGGTTTATGTTAATGAATATGGCGAACAAGAGTATTCGACACAGGAGTACTATGGTCTGTTTTATAGGTTTAATGTAGCGTATTCAATATCACCAACTCAACCAGTCTCTCACTCACCAAGAGTTGGAGTTGGTCTATGGATATTTCCAACATTAGAAATATAAGGTGTGTTTTAGCATTTAATTGTTAATGATTTAATGTGTGTTAGTTTCAATAAATTAATAGTAAAATGCTGCTTACTAGTAAAAATATACACTAATTAAAAACTATCGTTTCCTCACATAGTAAATATCATTTTTTGTACTAAATTGGTAATAATAATTGTGACAATATGTTAAAGTAAAAACCGTCAGGGAGGAAACATTATGAAAAAGATAGGTATTATTGGAGTAATATTATTATTATTTTTGACAGCTTGTTCAAATAAAAAAGCAGAACAGCCAAAAGAAACTGATACAGTATCATCAGCAACCGCATTCAAAGGCGCATCAATGGATGAACTTAAAGAAAGCTACGATGTTATTGTAATTGGATCTGGCGGTGGCGGTATGTCAGCTGCAATTGCAGCTAAGGATAAAGGCGTAAGCCCAGTTATCTTCGAAAAAATGCCGATTATTGGTGGTAACACATTAAAGTCATCAGCAGGTATGAATGCTTCAGGTACAAAATTCCAAAAGGAACAAAACATTGAAGATTCAAATGATTTGTTTTACGAGGAAACGTTAAAGGGTGGAAAAGATTCAAACAATCCGGAGTTACTACGTTATTTTGTAGACAACTCAGCAAGTGCAATTGAGTGGTTAGAATCAATGAATATTAAGCTTGATAACTTAACTGTTACTGGTGGTATGAGTGTAAAACGTACACACCGTCCGACAGATGGATCAGCAGTAGGAGAATATCTTGCAAAGGGCTTACTTGAAAATGTACAAAGCAGAAAGATTCCTTTATATCTTCAAGCTGAAGTTAAGGAAATTATTAAGGAAGGCGATCACGTAACAGGTGTTCGTGTTGTTTTTAATGGAAAAGAAGAAAAAGTAATTCACTCAAAATCAGTTGTAGTTGCGACAGGTGGTTTTGGTGCCAACGAAACAATGATTACCGAATATCAACCAAACCTTAAAGGCTTTGTAACTACAAACCAAAAAGGTAGTACTGGAGATGGTGTTCGAATGATTAAAGAAGTTGGTGGAGATACCGTTGATATGGACGCTATTCAAATTCATCCAACCGTTGAACAAAAAACATCATATCTTGTAACAGAAGCAGTTCGTGGAGAAGGTGCAATTTTAGTATCACAATCTGGTGAACGTTTCTACAACGAAATGGGAACACGTGATAATGTCTCACAAGCAGTAATTGCATTACCAGAAAAATATGCATATCTTGTATTTGATGAAGGCGTTAAAGAACGTGTTAAAGCAATTAATACTTATATTAAAGCAGGTTTTGTTCTTGAAGGAGAAACACTTGAAGAACTAGCTAAAAAAGCTGACATCCCAGAGAGCTCACTTGTTGAGACAGTAAGCAGATGGAATGACGCAGTCGCAAATAAAAATGATACATTGTTTGCAAGAACTACAGGTATGGATCATGATATTTCAAAACCGAAATTTTATGCAATTCGAATTGCTCCAGGTGTTCATCACACTATGGGTGGAGTAAAAATTAATACCAATGCAGAAGTCTTAGATACTCAAGGAACACCAATTAAGGGATTGTATGCATCTGGAGAAGTTGTTGGTGGTATCCATGGAGATAACCGTATTGGTGGTAACGCAGTAGCAGACATCATCATTTTCGGGCGCCAAGCAGGTAATAAATCAGCAGAATTTTCAAACTAGTAATAATTTCTAACGAAGTCTTCATGGTGTAGTTTGAATTTATTAAGATAAAAGATTCTCTTACTTATTTATTTGAGTGAGAGAATCTTTTTTTTGTATCATATTTTATTTTTTGTTCCTAGTATTATTAAGAATCATATGACGAAGAGAATATAAAATCGACTGAATGCATCCCTATTAGAGATTGGCTCAGTCGATTGATACTATGCTTAAATCAAAAAGCATTGATAATTAGAATAAAGACTATGGGAACTGAATGACTCATAATGTTAATGCGGTGTAAGGGAGGAAGAGATTAAACAGGTCCCATAATATGTATATTTATTCTGCGATGTAGAGGTTTATAATACGTAATATTAATAGCTAATTTTTGGGTGTTAAGCCTTCTGATATTTTATCAATGTTCCATTTCATCATTGAAATATAGGTGTCTCCTGTTTCACCTTTCTTAGCAAGAGAATCGGTGAATATTGTTGCATGAATTGGAACGCCTGTTTCTTTTGCTACCGTTTCCATTGTCTTAGGACTAATACTTGTTTCTAGATAAAGAGCTTTCACCTTTTTGTCGTTGATAATTTTAATAATACGTTCCATTTGCTCTGGTGTTCCTTGGCTGTCAGTGTTAATTTCCCAAATATATGCTGCTTCGAATCCATATGCTTTTGAGAAGTATTTAAATGCTCCTTCACTTGTTACTAATACTCTTTCATTTTGAGGAATAACATTGATTTTATCTTTAGCATACGTGTCTAAATCATTAAGTTCTTTTACATATTCTTTTTGATTCGCTAGGTAAAAATCTTTGTTTTTAGGATCTTTATCAATGATAGTTTGAGTAATGATGTCGACGTATTTAATTCCGTTCTGAATATTCATCCAAGCGTGGGGATCTTGTTCTGACTCATTACCTTCGCTCGTAAGATACATTGGTTCAACTTCTTTTGTTACTTCATAAGAAACATCTTTCTTATTAGTAATCGTTAATAGTTTGTCAAACCATCCCTTACCAGTTTCAAGATTAAATCCGTTATAGAAGACAAGATCGGCGTTTGACACTTTCTCAGTATCTACAGGCAAAGGATCATACATATGAGGATCTGTTCCTACAGGTACCATACTGTATACGTCTGCCTTGTCTTTTGTGATTTGTTCAATCATATCAGCAATAATTGAATAGGTTGCTACAATTTGTAATTTATCTGATTTTTCATTACTTGCTTTACTTTGACATCCTGTAAGTAATGCTAAGATTACTGCAATAAGTAATATTTTTGTTTTTTTCATGATTACCTCCTTAAGATACCTTTAATGGTTTATGTATGATGAAATTATTTTTAGGTGAAAACATAAATGACATAACGAAGATAGTAGCTCCAACTAATACAATTGTTGCACTTGTTGGAAGATTATATGTAAAGCTCAATATTGTTCCAATGACTCCTACCACTGCTCCAATAACGGAAGCTGTAATAATCATATGGATCAATTTATTTGTCCATAAGTATGCCGATGCAGCTGGAATCACAAGCATAGCGATTACAAGAACTACACCTACTTGAGAGAGTGAAGAAACTGTTACGATTGATAATAGAAACATTAGTAAGTAATGGTAAAATGATGTATTTAGACCATAGGCTTTGGATACAATAGGGTCAAAAGAACTAATAAGAAGTTCTTTATAAAACAAGGTAACTACTGCAATAACTACTATCAGTACAATAAAGGACTGAAGAAGTTCTGAATCTGGAACCGCAAGTATGTTTCCAAAGAGCACATGATTAAGATCCATTCCACTATGTGCCTTAGTTATCAGTATTATACCGAGTGCAAAAAATGAGCTTAGAATAATACCGATTGCTGTATCGCTCTTAATATTACTTCTTGCTGAAACAAATTGAATTAATATGGCGGCTAAAAGACCAAAGAATGAAGCACCAACCAACATGTTAATACCTAGCATATAGGATACTGCAACACCAGGCAGAACTGAGTGTGATAAAGCATCTCCCATAAGTGCCATCTTTCTTAATACAATATAGCTTCCGATAATACCCGATACGATTCCAAGTATTATTGCTGAAAATCCTGCGTTCAAAATGTACACTGGAATATTTGTTAATTTAGATAGTTCTAACATATTAATCCTCCAATCCTTCTATATTAAGATCCCCAAGTATGTCGCCGTATGCTTTTTTAATATTAGTATTGGTAAACACAGAGTCAACATCCCCAAAATCTATTAGTGATTTATTAAGAATGAGAAGTTTGTCGAAATAAGATGTGACAGCATGTAAATCATGATGAACTGTAAGAATGGTCTTACCTTGATCTCTAAGACTCTTTAAGATATCAACAATGATAGCTTCACTTGTTAAGTCAATACCTACAAAAGGTTCATCGAGGAAATATGTGTCAGCATTCTGTGCTAAAGCTTTGGCGATAAATACTCTTTGTAACTGTCCACCTGAGAGATTGGAAATCTGTTTCTTCCTAAGCTCAGTAATCTTCAATTCCTCAAGGCATTCGTCAACAATTTTTCTTTCCTTTTTTCCAGGACGTTGAAAGAGTTTGAGGCGTGGATAGGTTCCAGTTAATACTAAATCCTCTACAGTAATTGGAAAGGTAAGGTCAATACTACTTTTTTGTGGAATATATGCAATAGTTCTGAGTTTATCTTTAATATTTACACCATCAAGGGTAAATTTTCCTTCTCTTTTTTTTACTATATCGAGCAGTGCTTTTATTAATGTTGATTTTCCGGCACCGTTAGGACCAATAATACCAATAGAGCATCCTGCAGGGATATCTACATTAATATTATCGAGAGCTAAGTGTCCAAAGTAATCAACGGATAGATTTTTTATTGAAATCATAATTTCTCCTTTCACAGCTATTATTTCTGTTTTCATTTATTACTTTACATTATTTAACGGAAATGTCAATATAATATTTAGACATGTCTAAATAAATGTTTCTTGTATTATAATGTTTGGTATAATATGATACAATAAGTTAAAAAGAGGGTGTCACTATGAACTTATCACAAGGAAAAGAAGATTATTTAAAAGTAATATTTAAATTTAACGGTTACAACGAGTATGTTTCAAACAAGAAAATTTCTCAGACTTTAGAAATATCAGCTGCTTCAGTATCTGATATGTTAAGCAAGCTTGCTAAAGATGGTGCTATCGAGTATGTTGCATATAAAGGTGCAAAGCTTACAGATTTAGGTTTAGATATCGCCATTAGTGTAGTAAGGAAACACAGGCTATCAGAAAGTTTCTTATACAACATTTTGGGATATAGTCTTGATGAAGTCGATCAAGATGCAGAGCAATTAGAGCACATTGAAAGCGAGTTATTCTTTAATCGATTGGATTCTTTTTTAGGTAATCCAGAAACCTGTCCTCACGGTGGAATAATCCCAAACAAAGATAATATGAGTGAAATCTATGTTGAATCATTAAATGAGTGTAATGATGATGAAAAAGTAGTTATTAAACGAATCATCGATAATACAAATATTATTAAGCATTTAGAAGATTCCAATATTAGTATAGGAGATATCCTTACAATTAAAAAAAGAGACAGTCTTAATAATCTAATCCTGTTAGAAAAAGAGGGAGAAGAGAAATACATAAGCTATAATCTCGCTGAAATGGTCTTTGTCACACCTTATTCTGAAAAATAAATTTGGATAATTTACTAAACTAAATTTTAAACTTATTGTTAAAGAGACAGATAATAAATTTTGTCATAAATACTTAATCGGGATAACTGTATTATGTCCCCAAAAAGGGATATATCAGTTTTATTTTGAAGAAGATAGGAAAGAACTCAAGCATCAATTGATGCTT
>RCMY010007793.1_pt1 | contig 16986 bp, 17 predicted proteins | sample 2041341 | NCBI WGS metagenome assembly RCMY01 (sample SAMN09708234, study PRJNA481090) | Marine sediment metagenome, whole genome shotgun sequencing project. | reverse complement strand
AGCATTTCCTGGTATAGGCGTTCCGGGTGTAGTGCGGGATTCTGGTGCAGATGGGTCAGCGCAGCACACGCGCTGCTGACGGTGTGGAGCAGCCAGAACGAGGCAATGTCGCCCGAACGGAATTCGATGACGTGCTTCGACGGCTCGCGATGAAAGCCATACAGCGCGTTGACCTTCGCTTGCAGCGCGTCGATGAGGCGGCGCAACTGCAGTTGCAGAAGCGGCGCGCTGCGCAAGGTGAGCGACGGCGGCAAAAACGACATATCGCGCTCAAACCCATTGGATGGCGTCTTGCGCAGGCGCAACAACGGCAGGGTCAAAAATTGGTCGAGTGGCTCATCGGCGGTTTTCAGGCTCGCGGATTTGACCAGGAACGGAATGTCGGCTTCGGCGGCATCGGTATACAGATCGGGTACCGCTCTCGATTCAATTCGGAATCGGGCATTTGCATCTGGCGTCTCCGGCATGCTGCAGTTGCCGCCGTGACTGCGCTCATGCTGAATGGCGAGGCAGACATCGAAGGTGTCGCTGTTGGCGTCCAGCGAATCGAGCGCAATGGGCGGCGGAAGCGCGTCCACGCCCGGCGCATTGAACGGCTCACCATCCGGCAGGATTACATCAATCTGGTTGATGCGAAGCGAACCCGTGCCGAGCGCATCAAGATCGACATCAAGCGCGCGCACGCCCCAACCGAAGGGTTGCGCGGTGAGCAGCGCGTTGCTAGCAAGCGAGGCCAGGTGGGCGTCTTGCTGCTGGAAGTGTTGCGGGCGAAGGAATAGTCCTTCGCCCCATAGGACTTTCGCGTGTTTCGTCAAAATGGATTCTCGGGTTAAGGGTTGCAGCGAACGCCGGAAAGGCTGTGCGCGGCGTCGGCCGCAATGGGATTGGTCAGTACGCCAGTACCGACCGTCATCGAGCAGGCGTGAAAGCCAAGCGATATCCCCTCGGCGGCCGACGCGTCGGTATTGAAAGCCATCTTCCACCGTTCATTCACCGGTGAGCGGAACAGCGCAACCACACCGACGACTTTTGCGTCGGAGGGAAGTCTTTCGTCGAGCGTAACCGACTTCCCCGGCAGCAGCATCAGTTCGCGCACGGCGACGAGGTCCTCCCCCAGCACGCGTTTTTCCTCGTCCGCCTCGCCGGCTTGAGAATAGGCAAGTTGGGCAAACGCGGCGTCATTGCGAAGCTGATAGACACGTACCAGCAGTGCAAGCGATTCGCCGTCCTCCGTCGCATTAACAATCTTGCCGGCATTGAGTCGAATGGGAAACGCTCGCGGCTCATCCGCGTCGTCTTCGTCGCCGTCTTTAAGACCGCTCGATTCCAGTGCGAAATTGACGGCAGTGCCGACAACCTGCACGGCGGCGGCGGTCATGCAGCCGGACAGTGCAAGGGATGCAGCTAAAACGACAGTAACTGAAAGCTTGTTGTCCACGGAAACCACTTCGGAAATTGCCTGCGCTGCCTCAAGATGTCTGCGATTGTGCAATAAGACATCAAAAAATGCGATTCGCGTACGCAAATATGTTGATCGGAGAAGAATTCCAATGTACTATCGCCGCTCACAAATAGCAATCTATATGGCATGTATCCGTGATGCGTGCCGCAGGTCGAAAATGCAAATGAAATCTGCTCAATTGATGTTGTCTGGTCTACTGGTGTTGCTTCTCGGTGGATGTGCCTCAGCGCCCAAGCCGCTCACCCAAGGTGAGCTTGAAGAACGGATCGTCTTGTCTGAACAGAAAGTCGACGTCTTGCTCGGTGAGCAAAAGCGCGACGAGGCGATCGGGGTGCTCAATCTCGTGACGCATTTGAATCCGGCGCGCAGCGAACCATGGAGCCGCCTCGCCCGTCTTTACTTCGACGCGGAGAATTACGGTAAGGCGATCGTTGCCGCTGACGAAGTGCTGCAGCGCGATCCGACCGACAGGATGGCCAAGAGCGTTCGCGCGGTCAGCGGGCTGCGTGTGGCGACCGAGTCGCTTTCGCAATTGCGCTTTGATACGAAATTAAAGGGTTCCGCGCGCGCCGACGCCATTGGTTTGGCGAAAGTGCTGCGCGAAACGCTGGGTGAAGAAGTGCTGGTTCCGCCGATCGATGAGGCGGAGGTGGCACGCCTCAAGGAGCAAGAAGAGGCGAAGACGCGTCGCGCCCGCGCGCGCCGCGCCAAGCGCGCAGAAAAGCGGGTGGAAGCACCCGTGGTTCCGACTGAGCCGGTCGCTGCACCGTCCATGACCGGCGATCCGTTCAGTGTGTTGAAGTAGCCGGCGGCCACGGCCCCACCAGACTTGGAGAATGAGTGTGTCAAAAAAGCAAAGTATTCAAAAGCGTCTGCAAAAAGTGCGCCCGCCGCGCGTGCAGCTGACTTATGACGTAGAGATCGGCGATGCCGTTGAGCAGAAGGAGCTGCCTTTTGTTGCCGGGGTGCTCGGCGATTTCGCCGGTCAAAGTACCGAAGCGCAGGGCAAGTTGCGCGATCGAAAGTTCGTGAATGTCGATCTCGACAATTTTGATGACGTGATGGAAGGCATGGCGCCGCGCGCTGCCTTCCGTGCGAAAAATCAGTTGTCCGATGCGGGCGGCGAAATTGGCGTCGATCTGACGTTCAAGAGTTTCGAAGACTTTCGTCCCGAGTCCGTCGTGCAGCAGGTTGAACCGCTGCGCAAGTTGATGGATGCCCGCAGCAAGCTGTCTGATCTGCGCAACAAGCTGGCCGGCAACGAGAAGCTCGAAGATCTTCTCAACGATGTCCTGCAGCACACCGAAAAACTGCAAACGCTCGGCGAACAAAAAGCTGATCAGCCGGAGGATGGCAAATGAGCGCCACGCAAACACAACAGACCGTAGCGGCTGCCGATGCAACGCAGGGCGGTTTGCTTGATCAGATTATCGAAGAAAGCCGGGTGGCACGCTCGGATTCCGAGCGCGTGCGTGCGCGGGACATCATCAGCGAACTCGCAAATCAGGTGCTCGAAGGCGAGGTTGTCCTATCCGACAATCTGGCGGCATCGCTCGACGCACGGATCGCTGATCTCGATCGGCTTATCTCGTCGCAACTCAGCGAGATCATGCATGCACCTGAGTTCCAGGCGCTTGAAGGCGCGTGGACCGGCCTGCGTTACCTGTGTCAGCAAACGTCGACCGGCACGCAACTCAAAATCAAGCTCATGAACGCGAGCAAGCGAGAGCTGATCAAAGACTTCAAGAGTGCGATCGACTTCGACCAGAGTGCGCTTTTCAAGAAGGTGTACGAAGAAGAGTTCGGTACATTCGGCGGCGCGCCATTCGGCACGATCATCGGGCAGTACGACTTTTCGCGCCAGCCGGAAGACATGTACTTTGTCGAGCAGATGTCCCATGTCGCCGCTGCCGCACATGCACCGTTCATTTCCGCGGCCTCCCCGGAGTTGTTCGGACTTGAGTCACATACGGAACTGGGCAAGCCGCGCGATCTGGCCAAGGTTTTCGATACCGTCGAATACGCCAAGTGGAAATCGTTCCGTGAAGGCGAAGATTCGCGCTATGTCGGCCTCACGTTGCCGCGTTTCCTGGGCCGCCTGCCGTACAACCCGATCGATGGCATCACGACGGAAGGCTTCAATTTCGTCGAAGACGTCGATGGCACGGATCACAGCAAATACCTGTGGTGCAACGCCGCGTTCGCGTTTGCCGCACGTTTGACTTCCGCTTTCGAGAATTACGGTTGGTGTGCCGCCGTGCGTGGTGTCGAAGGTGGCGGATTGGTTGAAGATCTGCCGACGCATACGTTCCGCACTGATGACGGTGAAATCGCGCTCAAGTGTCCGACGGAAGTTGCCATTACCGACAGACGCGAGAAAGAACTCAGCGATCTTGGATTCATGCCGTTGGTGCACTGCAAAAACAGCGACTACGCGGCTTTTTTCGGTGCGCAGTCGGCACAAAAACCCAAGAAGTACGATACCGATGCGGCCAACGCCAATGCATCCCTGTCGGCCCAGCTTCAATACATCTTTGCGGTGTGCCGCATCGCGCATTACATGAAGGCGATGATGCGCGACAAGATCGGCAGCTTTGCCGCCGCCTCCAACGTCGAAGCCTACCTGCAACGCTGGGTGGATCAGTACGTGACAGCCGACGACTCGGCCTCTCAAGAGACAAAGGCGCAGTTCCCGCTGCGCGAAGCGTCAATCGAAGTAAGTGAAGTACCGGGGCGTCCCGGCGTTTATCGCGCCGTCTCATTCATTCGGCCGCATTTTCAGCTGGATGAGTTGTCGGTGTCGTTGCGTCTCGTCGCCGAATTGCCCCAATCCAGCAAAGCTTGACCCAAAACCAATAGCCAAGGAGCTAGTGCAACATGAAGGATATCTACGTCGAATTCAAGGGAAGTGACATCAAGGGTGACTCCCGTGACCAGAAGCACAAGGACACCGTTGAAGTGTCTACCTGGAGCCATTCCATGCGCCAGCCGAAATCGGCGACCGCTTCCGGAGCCGGTGGCCACACCGCCGAGCGTTGCGAACACGGCGAAATGATCTTTACCAAAGATATCGACGGCTCCAGCCCCAAGCTGTATCAGGCGTGCTCGTCCGGTGTCGTGGTCAATGATGTGATCATCTATTTCTACCGCGCTTTTGGTGGAAAAAACACTGCCGGCAACCCCAGCAGCTCGCAAAACCGTCATCAGTATCTGAAGGTGGAGCTCAAGAACGTGATCATCGCTTCGGTATCTCCTTCGGTCACTGACGAAGGCATCCCAAGTGAAAATTTCTCGCTCAAGTACTCCGCCATCAAGTGGACCTACGACGAGCTGAACATTGACGGCAACAAGTCGGGCAAGGTGAATATCCAGGGTGCCTGGAACCTCGCCAAGAACACGCCCAATCTGACCTGATTGGTTCGGCTGTTGTAAGGGGCGGCGGCGCGCTGTGTCCGCCGTCCTTTTTTTTGTGTGGAACGCCTTCGTGAAAGGTTTCGAACCCTCCCTGCTCGACAAGCTGTTTGACGACGCGCCTTCGTCGCCGGTGCGACGTCGACTGTCGCTCGACGAACTGAAAGACACCGTCGCGCGGGATCTCGAGGCCTTGCTCAATGCGCGCACGACCATGGACGAGTCGCTCGATGCGCTCTTTCCTGAGTCGATGAAATCAATCGCCACCTTCGGCCTTTCCGACTTCGCAGGCTTGAGTCTGGCCAGCGTGCACGATCGCGCGCGAATCTGTGAGTCGATCAAACGTGCCATCGCGCGGCACGAGCCACGGTTGCGTGATGTTAACGTTACGCTGGAACTCAATCGGCGAGCCGTCAATGCGCTGTACTTTTCGATCAAGGCGCTGCTCGTGGTGCGCCCGGCGCAGGAGCCAGTGAGTTTCGACGCAATGTTGCAACCGACAACCTTGCAATACTCGGTGGTCAAGCACCGATCCGGTGGGAGCGCCGCCTGATGGAAGACCTGCTGCCTTACTACGAACGGGAACTGGGATTTCTGCGCCGGCATTCGCGTGAGTTCGCCGAGCGCTATCCCAAGATTGCCGCGCAACTGCTGCTCAACGGTGAGGGCTGCGACGACCCACACGTCGAGCGCATGATCGAGTCGTTCGCGCTGCTCAGCGCGCGCGTATCGAAGAAGCTCGAAGACAGCTATCCGCAGTTCACCGAAGCGCTGCTCAATGTGCTCTATCCGCACTATTTGCGCCCGTTTCCGTCGTGTTCGATCGCGCATTTCGATACCGAAGGCGCGGAGCTGCAAGTGTCATCGGCGGTCACCGTGCCGCGCGGCTCGGTACTCAATTCGCGCCCGGTCAAGGGCGCACCGTGCCGCTTCCGCACGGCCTGGGAGGTGCAGCTCTTGCCGGCGCGCGTCTCGCATGTGAGTTTCGATCCCGTTGCGCGATCCGTCGGTGGCGCACGCTTGCCGGCAAATTGCACCGCCATGCTGTCGATGCAACTCGATGTTCCGGCCAAAGAGGGCGGCTGGGCGAAGACCAACGCAAAAGCGCTGCGCTTCTATATTGACGCCGAACCGTCGATCGCCGCGGCGTTGCGTGACAGCCTCTTCATGCGTCTGGTGCGTGTTTTCGCCGAAGCGCCGAATGGACGCTGGCTGCCATGCGATGGCGAGGTGGTTCTGCCGGTCGGACTCTCGCCCGACGAGGCGCTGATCGACATGCCGCACAATGCGCATGATGCCTACCGGCACCTGACCGAATATTTCGCCTTTCCGGAAAAGTACAACTTTTTCGATTTGCGCATCGACCGGCTGCCGGCCGCGGCGCGCCAGGGCGGCAAGCTTGTCGTTCATCTGGCTTTTTCCGATCTGCTCGCCGAAAGCGATATTTCGCGCTTGCTGCAAACACTCGACAGGGAAAACCTGCGCCTCGGTTGCGTACCCGTCGTCAATCTGTTCTCGCAACGCGGCGACCCCATTCGCGTCACCCATCGCAGCGCAACCTATCCGGTCGTCGCCGATGGGCGCCGGGCGTTTGCGTACGAGGTGTACTCGATTGATGCGGTGCGACGCGTACGGCAGACGCCGCAGGGCGAGAGTCACACCGAGTTCCGGCCGTTTTTCTCGCTCTATCACGGTGATGCGCCCGAGCGCGAGGGCAACTACTGGTACGCCGAGCGCAATGCGCTGGTGGCCGAGCGCAGTCCGGGCTACGAGCTGGAGCTGTCGATTGTCGATGCCGAGTTCGACGCCGTTGAGCCCAAATCCGACGTTCTCAGCGTGCAACTCACATGCACCAATCGGGACCTGCCAACGCTGCTTTCCGTCGGTCAGAGCGGTGGCGATCTGTCCATAGAGGGCGGTTCGGTGGCGCGCGCCATCCGGCTGCTGCGCAAGCCGAGCGCGCCGCGCCGCTTCGATCACCGCCGTGACGGGCAATGGCGCCTCATTTCGCATTTGTCGCTCAACCACCTGTCACTCACGCAAAGTGGCTTGTCGGCGTTCAAGGAAATGCTCGCGCTCTACGACCTGCCGCGCACGGCCGTGTCGCGCCGTCAGATCAACGGCATCATCGACATCGACACGCGCGATTGCACTGAATGGATGGCGGGCAGCCCGTTTGCCTGTTTTGTGCGTGGCGTCGAAGTGCGCCTGACAGTCGATGAAGACAGTTTTGTGGGCACCGGACTGGATGCGTTCGCGCGCGTCATCGACCGCTTCCTCGGTCTGTACGTTCACCTGAACAGTTTCATCCGCCTGGTGCTGGTGTCGAACCGCACGGGTGAGGAGTTGATCCGATGTGCCCCGCGCACCGGCGATTCGATCCTGGCCTGATCGACCAGCTCCTCGAGCACCCGCAACGCTTTGAATTCTTTCAGGCGGTGCGGGTGCTCGAGCGCCATTTTGCGCAGGATGGCCAAAGTCGCGGTCGGCACGAAAACCAGGTGTCCGATCGCATCCGCTTTCGCAATCCGCTCACGCTGGGATTCTCCCCGAGTCAGATCGAATCGCTGGAGCCGCAGTTCGCGCCGGCCGACGAGGGGGACGCTGCCGGCGATTCAGACAAAAAAGATACCGCAAGAACACTCGCCTACGTACACATCACACCGGCTTTTATCGGCATGCTCGGCACGCACGGCACGCTGCCGACGCATTACACCGAGCAGGTGGCGGATCGCGAGCGCTATCACCGCGACCGCGCCGCGCGTGCGTTCTTCGATCTGTTCTCCAATCGCGCGGTGGGGCAGTTCTATCAGGCCTGGAAGAAATACCGCCTCGCGGTGCAGTACGAATCGGACCGCAAAAACCGCTTTCTGCCGCTGGTGCTGGCTCTGTCGGGGCTTGGCTTCGGCGCCTTGCGCGATCGCCTGCATGAAGCGCCCGGCAGCATCGACGATGAGTCGATCGCGCATTTTGCCGGCTTGTTGCGTCAGCGTCCGCTCTCGGCAACAGCCCTGCAGGATATGCTCAAACGCTACTTTCGCGTGCCGGTGCGTATCGAGCAGTTCGTCGGGCGCTGGTACCGCTTGCCCGCATCGCAACGCTCTTGCCTGGGCGCCACCAACGCCGTGCTGGGTAAAACCGCGCTCGCCGGCGAGCGTGTGTGGCAACGCAACTTACGCGTGCGCATCCACGTCGGTCCGCTCGGTCGCCGTGGCTATGCCGCCTTCCTGCCCGGCGGCGAGTTTGCCGCCGCGCTCGAGAAGTTGCTCACGCTGGCCACCGGAGCGCAGTTCGAGTACGAGATTCGCCCGATATTGCGCGCCGCCGATGTCAAGCCGGTGGCGCTGTCCGAAACCGATAGCGCACGCCTCGGCTTCGACAGCTTCCTGATGACTCGACCGGCCACGAGCAACCGCAGCGACACGGCTTTCGAGCTACACCCCATTCACTAAAAACGCCAATACTCAATGAGCACATCACTTAAAACCCTGATCAGCAAACTCGACTTGGCCTGCCGCACCGCCGCCGAGCGCGCCGCCAGCCTGTGCATGGCGCGCGGCAATTACGAAGTCGACCTCGAACACTTGTTCCTGGCTCTGATGGAGCAGCCGGACAGCGATTTCGTCACCATCGTCAAACGCAGCGGCATCAGCCCGAGTGCGCTCGAACGCGACCTGAACGACGAGATCGCCCGCTTTAAGACCGGCAACAGCCGCACGCCGGTGTTCTCGCCGCATCTGCCGACGCTGTTCGAGCAAGCCTGGTTGATCGCCTCGCCTCGCTCGACGCGCGCTTCCCGCGCATTCGCTCCGGACACCTGCTGCTCGCGTTGCTGACCGAGCCCGACTTGTCGCAACTGGCCTACCGCGGCTCGAAGCAGTTCGCCAAGATCAAGCGCGACGCGCTCAAGCATGATTTCGACAAGCTGACCGAGGGTTCGGCCGAGGCGATCGAAGCGGTCGGCATGGGCGAGATGGCAACGGGCGAGGGTGAAGACGAAGACGCACCAGCTACGATCATGCCCGGCGCATCGGCCACCCCGGCGCTCGATCAATTCACCACCAATCTCACGCAACGCGCACGCGATGGCAAAGTCGACCCGGTGATCGGGCGCGATGCCGAAATTCGCCAAGTGATCGACATTCTGATGCGTCGCCGGCAGAACAACCCGATCCTCACCGGCGAAGCGGGCGTCGGTAAAACCGCTGTGGTCGAAGGGCTGGCGCTGCGCATGGCAATCGAAGACGTGCCGCCGCCGCTCATCGGTGTCGAGCTACATACGCTCGACATGGGCCTGCTGCAGGCCGGCGCGAGCGTCAAGGGCGAGTTCGAGAATCGCCTCAAGAACGTCATCGACGAAGTCAAGAAGAGCCCGAAGCCGATCATCCTGTTCATCGACGAAGCGCACACCATGATTGGCGCCGGCGGGCAGTCGGGCCAGAACGACGCGGCCAACCTGCTCAAACCCGCGCTGGCGCGTGGGGCGAGCTGCGCACCGTGGCCGCCACCACCTGGGCCGAATACAAAAAGTATTTTGAGAAGGATGCCGCGCTTGCGCGCCGCTTCCAGGTAGTAAAAGTCGAAGAGCCCAGCGAGCAGCTCGCCGCAGCCATGCTGCGCGCCATGGTGCCGTTGATGGAGTCGCATTTCGGTATTCGTGTGATGGACGAGGCGGTGACCGAAGCGGTGCGCCTGTCGCATCGTTACATCAGCGCCCGGCAACTTCCCGACAAGGCAATCAGCGTGCTCGATACTGCCTGCGCCAAGGTGGCACTGGGCCACAGCGCCACGCCCGCGCTGATCGACGAAGCGGACAAGCGCGGGCGTGCGCTGCGATCCGTGCGTTGCGCGTACAAATGGATGAAGTGAGCGATCCGATGAGCGTTGCAACGTACGACGCGTCTCGTACGCGCCCACGTGACCAACATCATTGAGGCGCTTCCCATCGTCATATATCATGACGGCTTCATTTTTTGTCGTGTGTACTGTCATGAGTGTTTCTGAGTCGCGTCCGGGGGAGGCGGTTGCATCGCCGGGCGATGAGTGTCTTTTCGGATTTGTCTCGCGTGACGCGCGGGGTGTCCTTTCCCTGGGCTGGGTTGAGCATGTCATTCAGGTGCTCATCCTTTTGTCATTGGTGGCGTTTGCGCTGGAAACCCTGCCGGGTTTGAGTGCGAGCGAACTGGCGCTGTTGCAGGGCTTCGAGATGTTTTCGGTGGCGGTGTTCACTATCGAGTATCTGACCCGATTGGCATTGACCCGTCCGCGCCGGCGTTATGTGCTGAGTTTTTTCGGGCTGATCGATATCATTTCGATCGTGCCGTTTTATCTGAGTCTGGGTGTCGGCACGGAGTCGATGCGGGCGCTGCGGTTGTTGCGATTGTTTCGCATGTTCAAGCTCGTGCGCTACAACTCGGCAATGCTGCGCTTCTACCGTGCGCTAGTCATCGCGCGCGAAGAGTTGATTTTGTTCGGGACCACAGCGCTTTTGCTGTTGTACCTTGCAGGCGTGGGTGTATATCAGTTTGAACGCGTCGCCCAACCCGACGTATTCCGGTCGGTATTTGATGGTTTATGGTGGGCACTATGCACACTGACCACAGTCGGTTACGGCGATGTTTTTCCGGTCACGGTGGGCGGGCGTTTATTTACCTTCCTCATTCTCGTCGTTGGATTGGGAGTGATTGCGGTGCCGACCGGCCTTGTGGCGTCGGCCTTGTCACAGGCGCGCGCCGAGTTGGAGTCAGGATCGTCGGCCTGAGGTCGATCAACGCGATCACAAACAATATTTTTGGGTAAGCGGTCGCGAATAGTGGCGTCCGAACACCCCTCATCGAGGTTTCCATGCAACTGAATGATTGGCTTAAACCTTTGGACGGCGCGACGCCTTGCGGCGAAGACATGCTGTTTTCCGACGCTTTCGACCGAATCCAGGCCGCTCGCCGGTTTGACGATCCTTCCTTGAGCCAGGGCGAGTGGGTGACGGAACTCAAAGAGGCGGATTGGCCGGGCGTCGTGCGTCAGTGCGGCGATCTGCTGATGACGCAAACAAAGGATTTGCGCCTCGCGGTGTGGATGACCGAGGCGCTGGCAAAAACCAAGGGATTCGAGGGCTTGACGGCGGGCTATTCGCTGGTCACCGGTTTGCTCGATACGTTCTGGGATGACGTCCATCCACAGCCCGAGGATGACGATTTGGAGCAGCGTATCGGGGTGCTCGATTGGCTGTTGTCACAGTCAGAGCGGATCGTGCGCGAGATTCCGGTGACGCGTTCGGCGCGCGGCGCGTATTCGATGATCGACCTCGCGTCAGCACAGTCACTCGCCCAGACCCTGGAGCGCAATCCGGACGAGGCGGAGGCGCTACAGAAATCTGCGCGCGTGACGCAGGAGGCCTTTGATGCAGCGCGGCGTGACACGCCCGGCGCGTTTTTTGCGCAAAGCGCGGCCGCCGTCGGTGAGGCACGCGAGTCACTGCAGCGCTTGGAAACATCGGTTAACGCGCGTTTTGGTGAGGAGGGGCCCGCCTTCGGCGTGGCGCGTGGGGCGCTCGATGCCGCAACTGAATTGTTGTCACGTTACGCGCGTGATGCGGGCGTGTCTTCCGAGCATGCGACAGGGGCGGCTGACGACGCAATGACCTCGGCGCCAGCGCCGGGCGCCAGTGTCGCCCCTGCAGCTGGCGCGAAGCGCACGGGCGGACCGATCGAAACGCGTGCGCAAGCACTGGCCCAACTCAAGGCGGTGGCGGATTTCTTTCGTCGCACGGAACCACATAGTCCCGTCGCGTATCTGGCGGACAAGGCAGCACGCTGGGGTGAAATGTCGTTGCATGAATGGTTGCGCACGGTGGTCAAGGATGACGGGGCGCTCTCACATGTCGAAGAGTTGCTTGGTGTTCCGTCCGAGTCAGCACCGGACGAGCACGGCGACTGACGCGCCGCCGCTGATTTCGGCGACTCCCGATCTCAACATGATGACGGCTCCGCAATTGTGGGGCCGTTATTGCATGTTTGAGCGTCTCGCGGGCCGCGCCTCGGGGCGCAGATGTTGAGGTGAAATAACGCTTGCGGGGGCGTAGGGCCGGATTCATGCGGCCAGCGATGTGCGTCATACGACGGTTTCGGCAGTTTGAAATCCGCTCTACCGCATGTTGCGCGAGTGTCTTCTTATTCGCCAGAGGTGCCGGCGCCGACCGTCATGATCGTCAGGCGCGAAGCTGCCGGGCAATCCAGCGATTGAGCAGCTCCCGTGCGGCGTCGGGCACCTCCGACGCGCCCATGCCGACCGGCCCGATGCCTTTGTCGAGCAGTAGATCGGCGGCAGCGCCGTGCAGATGTACCGCGGCCACAGTTGCTTCCTCGATCGGCCAGCCTTGGGCGAGAAGTCCGCCGAGCATCCCGGTGAGCACATCGCCCATGCCGGCGGCGGACATGCCAGGGTTGCCAGAGCGGTTGATTTTCCAGCGTCCGTCGGGATGGGCGATTACCGTGCCGCAGCCCTTGAGCACCACATGTGCGTTAAACATGTCTGCCAACACCGTCGCCGCTTTGAGGCGATCGGACTGTATTTGATCGGGCGTCTGGTCAAGCAGCCGCGCGGCCTCGCCGGGATGCGGCGTGAGCACCAGCGGCGCCTTGCGCTTGATGGCACGACGGGCGAGCGTAGCGTTGCTGCCGAGCAGGTTGAGCGCGTCGGCGTCGAGCACCAGCAGACTCTCCGTCGCCAGTGCGGCACCTAGCAATGCGGCGGCCGCAGCGTCGTGTCCGAGGCCGGGCCCGATGGCGATGGCATGGCCTTCGGCGAGCGCCTGATCTGCGCGGCGAATCATTAGCTCGGGCTGAACGGGATCGACCGCGGGTGCGCGATCGTCGAGCAAGCCGACGAACACCCGACCGGCCCCGACGCGCAATGCGGCGCGGCCGGCAAGCAGCGCGGCGCCGCACATGCCGGGTGCGCCGCCGACGATCACCGCATCGCCAAACGTTCCTTTATGCGTATTCAGTCGGCGTGCTTTGAGCTGGGCGGAAAACAGCGTCGGCAGCACCTCCCAGCCCGGCGCCGGCAACTGCGTGTTGGCATCGAGATCGAGCCGGCTGACTTTGACTTCGCCGCAGTGGTCGGGGCCGTCGTAAGTCAGCAACCCGGGCTTGAGCGCGATGAAGGTGATGGTGTGGGTTGCCTCGAAGGCTGTGCCCATCACCCGGCCGGTGTCGGCACACAGGCCGCTTGGCACGTCGATCGCCATGCGCGGGCCGGGCAGCGCGTTCATGGTGCGGATCCAGCTTGCGTGCCGTCCCTTGATCGGCCGGGTCAACCCGATACCGAACAGTGCATCGACCACCAGCGCCCAGCCGTTGGCTGGCGCGGCGGGCAGATCGGAGACAGTCTCGCCGCCGGCCTCGCGCCACGCATCCAGTGCCTTCTTTGCGTCGTCCGGCAGTTTGGCGGGGTCGCCCGAGAATGCGACCGTGACGTCGCGGCCAGCCTGCCGGAAATGGCGCGCCATGACGAAACCATCGCCACCGTTATTGCCGGGGCCGCAGGCGATCAGCATGGGACCCGGACGGTCGATGACCAGCCGCACCGCCTCTTCGGCAGCGGCGCGGCCCGCGCGCTCCATGAGCGGCGGCTTGGCGTCGGCCATTACGGCATGTTCGATGCTGCGGATGCCGGAAACGGGGTAGATCGGCTGACTTTTGCTAAACATATGGGTGTCAATTTCTGGTGCGGTTTGCCATTCTACGCGTTTCACGTTTCGACACAGATGGCTGGATCAACGTTGCGACGGTACGGTGGCGATCCAGCCTTCGATCGGGTCGATCGTTTCAGGCAGGCCATAACGGGGTGCGCCGCATCGCGCCGATTCGGCGGCTTGCACCAGCGCCAGAAGCGCATCGAGGCAGTCGCCGCACGCGTCATCGACCATCGCGGTGGCCTCCCGCGCTTCACAGCGCACGGCGATTCCGCCGGTGACACCACCTCGGATCAACGCGCTGACGATGTTTCCACGGGCAGCGCGACGCGCCGCCGTTTGCTTCGCCGGCGTATCGCTCTTGTAGCTCGCCCGTGTGATACGGCGGGCAAGGTATCCGGGGTAGGCCTCGATTGCCACGCGGCCGGCGTCGCCAGCATGCAGACCGGGAAGGTGCACGCCGGCAGCGAGCAGGCGCGGTGCGCCCGCAAAGAACATCAGGCCAACAGGTGGATTGACCAGCTTCATCGGGCTGTGCGAGTGCGCCGGCACGTCAGTGGCGCGATGCGGGTAGCGCGCGCCCATCGGTCGGCGAGTGCGGTCAGCGTCGAGCGCGACACGAAACGAGGCCTTCTCGTGCCCCGCGACATGGCGCACCAGTGCCGCCCAATCCGAAGCCGGCCAGCCGAGCGCGTCGACGCCGGCGCGCGGCAATCCAAACGGAAAATCGAATGCGCCCAGCCATGGCCCGGGGCGGCGCAGCAGGGCGTCGAAGGCGGGCCAGTCGGGGATCGCTTCAATCGATTCGAGCACCAGCGTGTTGTCGGCAAACTCGCCGTGCGCCACGGTGATAGGTTTGCTGCGGCGTGGCGCAGAGGTGAAGTCCACGCCGATCAGGTGCGTCACCCTTCAGCGTTGGGTTCCGCCGGCGCCTTGGTGCGCTTGTCGCGCAGGTAGAGGTGGGTGTTGACTTTACGCATTTCGAACAAACCAATTTCGGTGACTAGCTCGGCCAGTTTCGTATAGCCGTAGTTGCGTGGATCGAACGAAGTCTGCTTGCCGATATGCGACCCGACGCCGCTTAGCGGCGCCCAACCCTCATCGTCCGAGGCCGCTTCAACGCCGCCGCGCAGCAGGCTGACGAGCTTGGTGTCGCCCTTGAGTGCCTTGGCGCTCTTGCGTTTGGTGTCGGCATCGGTTTTCTTTTCTGTTTCCGCAGGAAGGCCGAGATTTTCAAGGTAAAGAAAGCGCGAGCACGCATTGACGAACGGCATTGGTGTTTTCTTCTCGCCGAAGCCGAACACCTTGAGTCCATTGGCGCGAATTCGCATCACCAGCGGGGTGAAATCCGAATCGCTGGAGGCCAGGCAAAAGCCGTCGAGCCGTTGGCTGTAGAGCAGATCCATGGCGTCGATGATCATCGCACTGTCGGTGGCGTTCTTGCCTTTGGTGTAGGCGAACTGCTGCATCGGCTGGATGGCGTGTTCATGCAGCACCGCCTCCCAGCCCTTGAGACCGGTGCTCTTCCAGTTGCCGTAGGCACGGCGGATATTGGTGACGCCATACTTGGCCATTTCGTCGAGGATGACGTTGATCTTGGCAGCGGGGCAATTGTCGGCGTCGATCAACAGGGCAATGTGGATTTCATCTTGCATCAGGGGCTCCGAAACAGGCGGGCGGCGGTGAGAATAGTGGTGGCGTGAATGTCGACAGTATCGCCGATGTCATGACCATAGCCGCCTGCCATGGCGATGGCGACCGCTACCTTGTTTTTGCGACAGGCGGTGAGCACCATTTCATCGCGCGCCGCCAATCCTGCCTTGCTCAGCGACAGGCGGCCGAGGCGGTCGCCTTCGAAGGGGTCGGCGCCGGCAAGATAGATCACCAGCTCGGGTTTGAAACCGTCGAACACTTCGGCCAGCGCCTCGGTCAGGACGGGCAGATAGGCGGCGTCGTCGGTCCCGTCGGGCAAGGCGATGTCGCGGTTCGAGGGCATCTTGCGGAAGGGGAAGTTCTTGTCGCCATGCAGGCTGAGCGTGAATAGCATCGGCTCGTTGGCGAGGATCGCCGCAGTGCCATCGCCCTGATGCACGTCGCAATCAATCACTGCGACGCGCTCGACACGGCGTTCTGCGCGCATCGCCAGCGCGGCCACCGCGGAATCGTTGAAGACACAAAAGCCGGCACCTGCGTCGCGCGCGGCATGGTGCGTGCCGCCGGCGAGATTGGCCGCGCAGCCGGTTTCGAGCGCGGCGCGGCAGGCGGCGAGTGTGGCACCGGTGGAGCGGCGCGAGCGTTCCACCATCTGCGCCGTCCACGGGAAACCGATGCGCCGTTGCTCGGCAGCGCTCAGCGTGCCGCTCACCACGCGCTGCAGATAGCCTGGCGAATGCGCGCGCAGCAAGGCGGTGTCGTCGGCGGCGTCGGGCACAATGAAATCCGCCTCGTCGAACTCGCCGCTGTGCCGCAGACGCTCACGCAGGCGACTGTATTTTTCCATTGGGAAGCGGTGGCCGGTGGGCAGTGGCAGCACGAAGTGGTCGGCGTAGAACAGTTTCATCTAATGTAGTGCTGCACTCGTGAGGGAACTTTTGCTCAGCGTAAAAGCCCTTTGACTTACGCTACGGCTACGATCTACGGCGAATCCGGCATGGGAGGCCGTTCTGGGTACCGGCCTTCGCCGGTAAGACGAATGGGGAGCCCCCACCGCTTGGCGCAACCCGGTCCGCTCGTCATTCCGGCGCAGGCCGGAATCCAGAAACCACGCCCGGGTTTGCACCCACCGCGTCATCCCGCACGCGCCGGCAACTGCAAGAGTGCTTTCGCGTGGCTTGCCGCCGAAGTTCCCAATCGAGCGAAACATGGTACGCGCTGTGGTGCTCGCTCCCTCGCCTATCGCCTTGATACGTCTTGGTCACTGCGCGCCGCGCGCCTAGCGCTTCATCCCGCATGCTCATTCCTTCTGCGCTTTCTTAACGCGCGCCATGCATCGGTCGTAGCGGCTCTCGACCCGTTTGGCAAACCACGCTGTGGTGAGCTTTCGCTGGATCTTCGGGCCCTTGAGGCGGATATCGGGCAGGCGTGCGCGAGCCACCGTGCGACCGGCTTTTCGGTCGGCGAGTTGATAGACGCGGGCATACAGACGCGTGTCTGAAAAACCGGCATCTTTTTCCCGAAGCAGATCGTTTCGAATCTGGCGCGCGCTCCGATCCAGAGAATCCGCCAGTGAGCGCACGGCGGCTTCGGTGGCGCTCACTACACCGCTCGCATCGCCGCCCACATAGCGCAGCAAGTCGCCATCGAGCGCCAGTTTGCGCCCGCTCAATTGTGTCACGGCGGCCTGGAAGGCAGCGTTGCGGCTGCTGTACTGCCCGGCGTTGAAGTCGGCAAAGCGAAAGCGCGGATGCGGATAGTCGGC
>RCMY010002412.1_pt1 | contig 16987 bp, 14 predicted proteins | sample 2041341 | NCBI WGS metagenome assembly RCMY01 (sample SAMN09708234, study PRJNA481090) | Marine sediment metagenome, whole genome shotgun sequencing project. | reverse complement strand
TGGCAATATGGTACAGTCAAATTCTGTGGCCGATGCAGTGGAAGCGACGTACAGTATTCCGCACATGTATAGCGGCATCATTTTGATGGTCTGCACCGCAGCCGTCATTCTTGGTGGTATCAAAAGTATCGGCAGGGTCACCGGTATTCTAGTTCCGATCATGATTATTTTTTATGTAGCTGGCGCGGGATATATCATTCTTACCCACATAAGCGAAGTTCCCGCAGCTTTAATCTTTATCGTCAAGCAAGCTTTCAATCCTACCGCAGCCGTTGGCGGTTTTGCCGGGGCAAGCATCATGCTGGCCATCAGGATGGGTGTAGCCCGCGGGGTGTTTTCCAATGAGTCCGGTCTTGGTAGTGCCCCTATTGCAGCGGCAGCTGCCCAGACAAAGAGCCCGATCACCCAGGCACTGGTATCCATGACCCAGACTTTTATTGATACTATAATCGTATGTACAATGACTGGGCTGGTACTCATCATGAGCGGCCTCTGGTCGAACGGTAAGACGGGAGCGGAATTGACCACTATGGCTTTTGCTGCCGGGATGCCGTTCGGGGACCATGTGGTAACCATTGGCATTATTCTTTTTGCCTACTCGACCATTCTCGGCTGGTGTTATTATGGCGAAAAATCGATAGAATATCTTTTTGGTGTGAAAGCGGTGCTGCCCTACCGCATTGTTTTTATCTGTTTTGTAGGGGTCGGTGCAGTTGCCAAACTGAGCCTAGTTTGGAATATCTCAGATACCCTCAATGGCTTGATGGCTATTCCTAACCTTATAGGACTGCTGTTTTTGACTCCGGTCGTTGTTTCAGAAACAAAGAAGTATTTTGCTAATAAAGACAATTGATCGGTCTATTTGACTATTAACCAGCACACAACAAAGCCTTCTTCCGGATTATTCCGGAAGAAGGCTTTGTTGTTTTTCAGAGTATGAGTTAAAAGATTATAAAAATCAGCCGGGATATTTGTCGGCAATATAATCTTTCAAATATTTATTCTCAACGTGTGTTTCTTTCAGCTGTGATTTTACCACATCACCTATGGAGACAAGTCCTTTCAATTCTTTTCCTTCAAAAATTGGAACGTGCCGGATCCTATTTTCCGTCATAATAGATAACAGATAATCGATCGAATCATCCGGTGTGCCAACAATAAGATTGGCAGTCATGATTTTATCTACGGTGAGTGTTTTTATCTCGTCGAGATGATTGATAACTGCCATCAAGACATCGCGGGCTGCGATGATACCAAGGATACTGCTGTCGTTGTCAACGACGAGAAGCGAACCAATCCGATTGGCGGAAAAGATCGCCATGGCGTCGATGACAGAACTATCCTTTGCAACGGTGACGACCCGATTTCCTTTGGTTGCCAGAATTTCTTTTGCTTTCATATCGTAGACTCCACATTTAGAGACTTAGAAATAATTTTCTTGTGTTTTTCAAGAAAATTATTTCGTGAAGGAACTTATCCCCCTCAAGGGGGGACAGAGAAAAGTCCCGCGACAGAGGTTTTTGGCGGGGTTAGAGACTTTAGAAATAATTTTCCGGGTTCAGTCAGCAATAAGGCAGACATTGCCGTACTGAAATATTCTACCGGTGTGCTCTGGGCTTGTTTTCCAACTATATAATAATAGGATAAAGACCAATGGCAAAAACACTGATTGCCAGAACAAATGTACCAGCGGTTGCGAGTGGCGATCCTGCTACCTCAAAACTATCCTCGGCCTCATAGAAATACATATTAATTATGAGACGGAGGTAATACCACATGGACAAAATGCTGCTGATTATACCGAGTACCGCGAGAGCCGTTTGGCCGGCCGAAATTGCACTAGTGATGATATAGAATTTACCCATAAAACCGGCAGTTGGTGGAATACCTGCCATAGACAAAAGAAACACTGTGATCGCAGCAGCTGAATAGGGTCGGACTTTTGCGAGGCCTTTAAAGTCCTCGAAAGTCGCTCGTTTTTCACCCTCACCACCAAGATAAGAGAGAGCGGCGAATATACCGAGTGTCCCGACAGCATACGCCGCAAGATAATAGGCGATGACACTGCCTGTAAAATGATCAGTGCTGATGGCCACCAGGGCAATAAGCAGATAACCAGAATGGACGATGCCAGATGCTGCCAGCATCCGTTTCAGGTTGCTCTGACCGATGGCGACAAGGTTGCCGCCAAACATGGTGAGAACAGAGATATAAAAGAAAAAGGTCACCCAGCCACTGTGCATCTCTGCACTGAGTGCCAAAAAGTTGGCAAACACGACAAATACTGCAACTTTTAGAGCGGTGGCCATAAATCCGGTAACTGGTGTCGATGCACCATCGTATACGTCGATGACCCATGCATGAAAAGGAAAAGCTGCTACCTTAAAGAGAAACGCAACAAAGATAAAAAGAGCACCGGCGAGCAACAAGGGGCTCATCCCGGAATTGGCGCTGATGATTGTGGCAATCCCGGTAAATTTAGTTGTTCCGGCTCCACCGTATATGAGTGCCGTACCCATGGCGAAAAAAGCCCCTGCAAAAGCTCCCAGCATCAAATACTTGAGAATAGCTTCGGTTGCGGTAACATTTGCCCGGTCATAGCCAACCAGGATATAAATGGCGAGAGACATGATCTCAAGAGCGATAAACGCCGAGATGAGTTCCTGAGACATTGTCAAAAGAAGCATGCCGCAGGCGGCAAACATCATGATGCAATAAAATTCTAGGGTGCAGAAGTGATTGACCTTGAAGTAACTATGGGCATTCATGGCGGTGAAGAATCCACAGCCGAGAATGATAAGACCGCCAACCATAGTAAAATTGCTGCTAACCAACATCCCATTAAATAGCTTTGGAAAAAGGACTGTCTCCGGGCCGCAGCCAACAAGCAATTGAACAAAAAACGCGAAAGCGAAGAACCCCATACTGACAAAAGATGCAATCTCGACCTGGATCTTCTCAAAAGCAGAAAGAAGCATCAATAGGATGGCCCCGCCAACGATGATGAGAAGAGGGAGGATTGATAAAAAATCATGCATAGTGGTTACCCTGCCTTAATTCTTATGGTTGTTGTGTCCAGGTGTCGGGACTGTAGTTTCGGCAACTTGGCTTTGGTTCATCGCAAAGACTTTGGCAATATGCAGCTGAGCCGCCGGTTCGATTTTCTTTATAAAAGTCTGAGGGAAAATACCCATCGCAATTATAAGTAAAATAACAGGAAGAAACGTTAAAATTTCAGTGGTTTTGAGATCTTGAAATGCAATGGTACGTTCATTGGTTTTTTCAAAGAAAACCCGCTGAAACATCCATAGCATGTAGCAGACACCGATGATAAGCGAAGTGCCGGCCAGAAAACCGATAAAGCCGCTGAATTTAATCGCACCAAGGATTATGAGAAATTCTCCGATAAAGCCACTGGTGCCTGGTAAACCCACCGATGCGAGCATGGCGATAGCAAAAAAGGTGGCAAAGATCGGCGCCCGTGAGGCGATGCCTCCAAGATCTCCGATTTCTCTCGTGCCCATTCTTTCTTCAATAAGGCCGACAAAAAGAAAGAGCACTCCGGTACTGGTTGCATGAGCGGCGATCTGGTAAAGGCTACCGGTCAGAGCCTGCGCATTCATACAGAAGACGCCAAGAGCGATAATTCCCATATGCGAGGCAGAAGAAAATGCGAGCATTCGCTTTATGTCTTTCTGAGCGATAGCTGCAAGTCCGCAGTACATCATGCCAACTACGCCGGCCATGGAGAGCAACACGGCAAAGCGGACAAATTCGAGCTCAAAAACGGGTACGACAAAACGAATAACTGCGTACACTCCGATTTTGGCCATAATCGCCGAGAGGACGAAAGTGGTGCCCGTAGGTGCCTCGGTATACGCATCGGGTAACCATGTATGGAACGGGAACAGCGGGATCTTGATGGCAAAGGCGACCATAAACATGAGAAAAGCAGCGATAGCAAAACCGCCACCGAGATCTAAGGCACCTAGCTGGACAATATCAAAGGTCCATTTACCGAATTGGTTATGATACGAAACGCCAACATACACTATACCAATCAGCATCAACAGTGAGCCGGAAATGGTGTAAATGGTAATCTTCAAAGTAGCTGGCAGACGGTTTGGACCGCCATAAATTCCGATCATAAAGAAGATCGGCAGCAGCATTATCTCCCAGAAGATATAAAAGAGCACCATATCTGTTGCACAGATTGCGCCTATCATTGCACCCTGGGCAATAAGGAGATTGGCATAATAGCCTTTTTTCTGGGTGGTGAAGAGGGCGAATACCATTGGAAACAATATTGCACCAGTCATAAGTACCAGAAGGCTAATGCCGTCCACGCCAAGGGCATAGGAGATGCCGAGAGATTCGATCCATGGCCGATTCTCAAGGTATTCTAAGCCCCCTGTTCCGGTAAAGCCAAGGAACAGTTCAATACCCATAAGAAGGACAACCAGCGAAACGATCAATCCGGTGATTCGGGATGCCCCCCTGTTGATGGGCAAAAGGAGCATTGCCAATCCGGCGAGGATGGGCAAAAAGATCATGACTGAAAGGGCATATTCAAACATTCTTACACCTTACTTAGTTGATCGTTTGAGAGAGGAAGAGACTCATAAGGCTTAATCCTATAATCATATAGAGTGCATAAATACGCACATAGCCAACCTGCAGGGCCTTGAACGCGGTCCCTGCTTTTCTATACAACCAGCTGGAAAACTTGACGCCACTGTCAGTAACCTTAGGTTCAAGGAACCTGCTGATAATCGAGCCAAACCCTTTGTAGGGTTTAACAAAGACGGCATGGTAAATCTCATCAACATAAAACTTATGGTAGCCGATTTTGGCAAAACCAGTGAAGACGGGTTCTTCAGCACCATGGCCAAATTTTCTATAGGCAATGTAAATACCGCAGGCAACAACACCGACGCTGGCGAAAATAGCCATAATTTCCAGCCAGATACTTGCATGAGGATGATGTTCGACAAGACTTGGTGCAAGCCAGTGGGAAATGTTCAGCGATCCACCGAATATTGCCGGCAGATTGAGTACTCCGGCAAAAGCTGCGCCGGCAGCAAGGATTATAAGAGGAACAGTCATCACCGCCGGAGGCTCATGGGCATGGTCAAAAGCTTCCTTGTCGCGAGGCTCACCATGAAAAACCAGGAAAATCATGCGGAAGGTATAGTATGCGGTCATACCGGCGACTAATACGCCAATAAACCATATTCCTGTATGTCCAGTGGCCAGCGCCGAGAAGAGGATCTCGTCTTTACTAAAGAATCCGGAAAACGGTGGGACTCCGGAGAGGGCTAAAGCGCCGATCAACATGGTCCAGTAGGTCTTTGGTAGTTTGTCTTTCAGGCCGCCCATTTTCCAAATATCCTGCTGGTGATGCAGGGCATAGATAACCGAACCGGCACCAAGAAAGAGCAGGGCTTTGAAAAAAGCATGAGTGAAGACATGAAAGATACCGGCAGAATATGCCGTTACCCCAACTGCAGCAAACATATAGCCGAGCTGACTTACCGTAGAGTATGCAAGGATTTTCTTAATATCTTTTTGAAACATGCCGAAAATTGCCGCCAGCAGAGCTGTCAGGATACCAACCCAGGCGACCACCGATCCGGCAATCGGGACATGAGCATAGATAAAGCTGAAGCGAGCCACCATATAGACACCGGCGGTAACCATTGTCGCTGCATGGATGAGTGCGGAAACAGGTGTCGGACCGGCCATCGCGTCAGGTAGCCAGACATAGAGTGGGATCTGCGCTGATTTACCGGTAGCACCAACAAAGAGCAGCAGACAGATCGTGAGGCCTATTGCCGGAGTAAGTGCATGGGAGTTAGCAGCAAGAGACAAATAGTCGAAGCCGTTTGCGCCAATTGCCCAGAAGAGCACAGAGATACCCAGCACGAAACCGAGGTCACCGATACGGTTGACGATAAAGGCTTTGTTACCGGCGAGAACATTATCGGTATCCTCACTGAAAAAGCTGATCAACAGATATGAGCAGAGACCGACACCCTCCCAGCCGACAAACATGACCACCGGACCGCTACCTAAAACGAGGATCAGCATTGCCCCTAAAAAGAGGTTCATATAACAGAAAAACTTGCCATAATTTTTATCGCCGGCCATATATCCGACAGAATAAATATGGATCAAAGAGCCAATCAAGGTGACAAAGACCAGCATTAAAGAACTAAGTGGGTCAGCCAGAAAACCCATGTTAATATGCAGATCGCCTACGGCAAACCAGGTATAGGCGTTGTGCACCAGAAATCGCTCTTCAGGAGGAAGCCCTTTTAGATGGAAAAAAACCACCAAGGCTAGAAAAAAAGACAGCAGCGGTCCGACACAGGCAAGTGCTCCGTAAAATAATTCCGGCAACGGTTTCTTCGTACATGTAAACATGTACAACAGCCCGATAACCAGCGCGCCAACAAGCGGAAGCAGGGGTATCAGTCCAAGATATGTAGCAGTATGTTCCATGAAATCACCCTTTTAACAGGCTGAATACGTTGGTATCCAGGTTACCCTTGTGCTTATGAAGCAGTATGACTACTGCGAGAGCCAGCGCAGCCTCGGCTGCAGCAACTGCCATGACGAGCATTGCCAGAACCTGTCCGTCCATGCTCTCATGTAATCGCGAAAAAGTAATAAAGGCGAGATTTGCCGCGTTGAGCATGAGTTCTATGGACATGAACACCGTGAACACGTTCCGTCTCGATATAACCCCGAGTATTCCCAGACAAAACAAAATAATACTGAGAATGAGATAATGCTGAATCATTTGTTGAACCTCCTTTTTCCTGCAAGAACGACTGCACCAACAAGAGACACAAGCAGAAGTATAGAGACAATTTCAAAGGGTAATAACCAGTCCTGGAAGAGAATCAGGCCGACCTCTTTCACCCCGCCAAAACCATTGCCAACAATCGTTGTTTCACTGCCGGGAAGACTTTTCACGACTTTGATCAGAAAAGAAGCGATCGGAAGAAGTAGAACTGTACCGCCGATAAGGAAATAAAGTTTTCCTTTTTCCTCAGGCAGATCATGTGTCTGAATATTCAGAAACATGATGATGAAGAGGATCAGGGACATGATTGCCCCGGCATAGACGATCAGCTGCAGGACAAAAATCAGTTTGGCGGATAAGAGTGCATACAGCCCAGCCAGCGAGATCATTGTCACTATCAGACTCATTGCCCCGCTCATCGGATGGCGAAACATCACCAATCCTATGGCACCAAGGACAGACAGCACTGAAAACACGTAAAATAACCACTCTGCAAACATGATATCAAGCGCCCCCTTTCTTATATTCTTCTTCGGAAAAGGCACCGGGAGTTGTTAACAATTCCTCGAGCCCAAGAACGAATGATTCCTTCTTGTTACCGGTAACGGAGAAAATGCCAGTATCCATGCGGATAGCATCGACTGGACAGGCTTCAACACAATACCCGCAATAAATACACTCAAGCAGGTCTATATTGAATTTGACCGGCATTTTTTCTGCTTTACCATCAAGCCTTTCCCCAGCTTCTATCATGATACAGTTGGCGGGACAGTTGGTCTGGCACATGAAACAAGCGACGCATTTCACGGTGTTGTCAGGGTGCATCGTCAATCGATGACGACCTCGCCAGCGGACTGGTATTTCCGGTTGAACCTCCGGATAATGCCGAACGTATAATCTCCTGTTATCGGCAAGATTTCGCCACAGATGACCAAAAGTGGTCGCCATTCCCTTGAAAATTTCAATCAGGTAGAGTCTTTCGATAAGACTCGAACCCTTTCTCTCTATTGCTTTGACAGTTGCACCCATATCATTCTCCTCTAGAAACCGTTACGAAGACCCATCTCATTTAAAAAGCCTTCGTTACGGAACCTCATATCGTTAGTCGGGGCTTAGCTCAATGCCACGACAACTGCGCTTGTAATGAAGATGTTCAGAAGAGCCAGTGGTAGAAGCATCTGCCATCCAAGTTTTTGTAGCTGGTCATATCGAAAACGGGGTATGGTCCAACGTACCCAGATAAAGACAAAAATCATTAGGGTAATTTTTAACAGGAAGGTGCATATCTGCAATAAAGCCACGAAGATGCTCGCCGCTGCGCCACCGGATGTGCTGAACAGAATGGCCAGCAGGACCAGCTCGAGAATGACGATCAACCCCCAAAAGCATTTTATATAGACATTTGCCTCGAAGACACGCGGGTCGTTTTCCCGAGGATAGTGGCTCACATTGCTTCTTTTTATCCAACCGGCAAAGAAGTACATCACCACCGGCAGTGCGACCATCAGCAGAAAAGCGACTGGTTTTGCCCAGCTCAATAGAGTGGCGGTGGCCAGGAAAGGAATCTGATAGCCACCAAAAAACAGCGTGACGATTATAGCACTCGATGCAAACATCGCCACATATTCACCCATAAAGAAGATGGCAAATTTCATGGCACTGTATTCGACATGGAATCCGGCGACGATCTCACTCTCGCCCTCGGCAAGATCAAATGGTGTTCTATTGCACTCCGCGAAGGCAGCAACGATAAAAATGACCATAGCAAGAGGCTGAAGAAGCGCACCCCACATTGGAATGAATCCAAAGAGGAGTTTTCCCTGAAACTGAGCCATTTCGTTGAGGTTGACTGTCCCGTAGACGATGAGAACGCTGACAATTGCCAGTCCCATTGGGATTTCGTAACTGATGACCTGTGCCGCCGAGCGTAACCCACCAAGAATGCCGTATTTATTGGATGACGACCAGCCGGCAAGAATGATGCCGTATACCGAAAAACCGGCGAGGGCAATAAACCAGAGGATACCTAGATCAACTGGAATCCCCTGCATCATATAGCTTTTACCATCAAGGACCAGGGTGTCGGCATAGGGCACGACCGCAAACGAGACGACGGCGGTGAAAAAAACAATCACCGGCGCAATAACAAAGAAAAATTTGTGTTTGATGTGCTGTGAGATAAGATCTTCTTTGAAAGCGAGTTTCAGACCATCGGCAAGATTCTGGACCAAACCTGCGGCCCTGAAACCAAAGATACCAGCTCGGTTCGGACCGGAACGGTCCTGGAAATAACCGGCACCTCTTCGTTCCATCCACACACAAACCGCGACGAAACAGAGTGGAACAAAGGCGCTGAATGCAACGCGTATGGCAATCATTAAATAATCAAGCGGTGACATTGGCAGCCTCACTTTTCGTTAAGTTCAATCCCTCCGCCGGGATCTGATCGACTCCAAACTCTTTGAGTGCGCTGATGCTTTGCTGTAACACAGAATATCGCTCTTCGTCGCTCTGCAGAGGACTGCCGAACTGAACAGCAATTGTGCAGATATCGGCAAGATCTTCGTTCTTGGTTATCGCCTTGGTAAAATGCTGCAAGATGTTATCGCAGTTGATAATACTCCCGGAATATTCACTATACGACGCAACCGGGATTGCCATATCAGCAAGGGCAGTGCATTGATTATCGGAGGTGGCTACGACTACCACCTTCGTGTCTTTGATCAGTTTGGTCAGCTCGTTTTCTTCGTAGGAAAGGGTCAGATCGTTGTTAAAATTAAGGAGCAGACTGGCTTCCTGGACTGCCTTTTCAAAACCATCTTTGGAACAGTCAATGCCAAGAAGAGTGAGACCGGCACGGTTGGCCGATTTATCATCCTGGATGAGATACTTGTCGCCATCGCCAGTTTTAATATATCCGTCGCTAAAGCCGGAAAGTGAGGCACCGATTTTTCCGGCTAAGGCCTGCACAGTAACCATCTGCTCCAGAGAACAGTTTGGAGAGAGCACGATGGCGATTTTTTCGGCTTGTTTAATCTCTTTGCTGCAGGCAACAAGTACTTCATCTATTGTTCGGACTGCGCTGCCGATTCTGGCTTCAACCAGCCGTCCTTCGTTTTCCTTTTTGTAACTCAACCGTCCCTCATCACACATAAAATAGCCATTAACCTGCTCGTTGAGCCGTGGTCGAAACCGGTAGATAATATCGTCTTTATATTTTTCCCGATTGTGATCGATAGTGATGTTGCAGCCTTTGGAACAGCCGTGACAGATTCCCGGAGCTTTTTTCAAGAACCAGACCCGTTGTTTAAAACGGAAATCTTTGCTGGTCATCGCCCCAACGGGACACAGATCAACTACGTTGAGAGCGTATCGATTGACAAGCGGCCTGCCCGGGAAAATATTGACCCGTGCATCATCTGTTCGGTTGATGATGCCGAGTTCGCCGGTCTTGGTTATCTGCCGACAGAACCTGACACATCTGCCGCAGAGGACACAGCGCTCCTGATCGTGGACTACCCCGGCCCCAAAATCCATCTTCTTGCCTTTTACCACCTGCGGGACGTTCATTCGGCTGTCTGCATGATCGTAGGACATGTAATAGTCCTGCAACTTGCATTCGCCGGCCTGGTCGCAGACGGGGCAATCGGTGGGGTGGTTGATCAGTTCAAATTCCAGTACATCGTGTTGGATTTTTTTGATATGATCCGCATTGAGTAACACCTTCATGCCTTCTTGAGCGGGTGTTTTACATGCCGGTACCAGGGGCGGTCTGCCGTCTTCAATACCGACTAGACACATGCGGCAGTTACCGTCAGCACCGAGTGCCGGGTGGTAACATAAGTGAGGTATTTCGATGCCAACAGCACCGACAGCGTCGATCAGATTCTTGCCTGCTTCGACCTCGACCTCGACTCCGTTTACATAAAGTTTAATCTTGTCAGCCATGGGGTGCCTTATTCCTATTTCGCTTCTGCTGCTAAAGAATCGTTTTTTGCCACATATGCCACAAATTCGTGCCTGAACTTATCCAGATAACTGCGCACCGGCATGGTGCAGGCAGCTGATAGGACACACACTGTCTTCATCTCAATATTGTCGCACAACTCGCGAAGGAGTTCCACGTCGGCCATAGTGCCATCGCCGGCCAGTATTTTCTTGATGATCTTCAACATCCAGCCAAGGCCTTCGCGGCAGGGAGTGCACTGACCGCAAGACTCATGGTGATAAAAATCGATCAGGTTTTTGACCAGCTGGACCATATCGACAGTTTCATCTAAGACCACGATGCCACCGGAACCAAACATAGTTTTATGTGCGGCCATGGATTCGTAATCGAGGGTTACTGTTTTGGCTTCTTCAGGGAGCAGGACGGGGGTTGAGCTTCCACCTGGAATGACCCCTTTCATTTTCCTGCCTTTCCAGACACCTCCCGCAACCTTGTCAATGACCTCGAGAAGAGGTAAGCCAAGCGGCAACTCGTACATGCCGGGTTTTTCGACGTGACCGGAGATACCAAACAGATGTGTTCCCGGGCTTTTTTCGGTGCCGTGAACCTTGTAAGCATCCGCGCCATTCTTGATTATAAAAGGCAGCGACGCAATCGTCTGAACGTTGTTGATAATGGTCGGACACCCATACAGCCCTGCAACGGCAGGAAACGGCGGCTTGCTGCGCGGTTGTCCTTTTTTGCCTTCAATGGACTCAAGCAGAGCAGTCTCTTCGCCGCAGACATAGGCTCCAGCCCCACGGTGAACGGTGACGTTTAATTTAAAATCGTGACCCGCGACACTATCTCCAAGATACCCGGCTGCATAAGCTTCATCAATTGCCGCCTGGAGTGCCTTAACCTGGGTGGTATACTCGCCGCGGATATAGATATACGCTTCATGGCAACCAATGGCATAGCTGCATATGATGATACCTTCGATCATCATATGTGGATCTTTGACGAGGATATAACGATCTTTGAATGTTGCCGGCTCCGACTCGTCAGAGTTGACTGTCAGATAAACGGGCTTACCGGTATTTTTCGGTAAAAAACTCCACTTTACACCCGCAGGAAAACCTGCACCGCCTCTGCCCCGCAGGCCGCTACTTTTAACCAATTCAATGACATCTTCCGGTTTCATCGAAAAGAGTTTGTCAAGGTTGGAGTATGCGCCGTGCTTTTTAGCAACTTTAATTTTATGGGCGTCTTTCGTATCGAACTTGGCACTGAGAATTTTAACTTCCATGTTCTTTCCGCCTCCTTATTTCAATGTGGCCAAAAGCGATTTTAGCTTATCCACGTCCATGTTCTCGTGGAATTCGCCATTGACCTGAACAACCGGGGCGGTACCGCAGTGTCCGAGACATTCAACTTCTTCGAGGCTGAACTTACCGTCGTCACTTATCTGGCCGGGCTGTAGACCGATTTCATTTTTAAGGTAGTCGACAATCTCCTGTTTACCCCTGAGCCAGCAGGAAAGCGTGCGACAGACGCAGATATGATTTTTGCCCATTGGATGCAGGTTATACATAGTGTAGAACGTTGCCGCCTCATACACTTTGCTGGCAAAGGTCCCAATGCGGTCAGCTGCATAGGCCATTGCCTCCTGACTTATCCAGCCTTCCTGTTCCTGGATCAGCCAGAGAGATGGAAGAATCATCGATTCACGGGTTGGATACCGTTTGATAAGCCTCTCGAATTCAGCATCCCTTTCCTTGTCAAACTGGAATGGTGTTCCTGTCGAAATCAGTTGTGAACGATCGCTCATCTGTCCAACTCCCCACCGATTATATTGATACAGCTCAGGTTGATGACGGCGTCTGCTATCATGTTACCTTCAACCATTTTATGAAAACCACCCATGATATAAAAACACGGTGGTCGCACCTTTAGTTTGTAGGGCTTACCTGACCCGTCAGAGACAAAATGAAACCCCAGTTCTCCGTTTGCCGCCTCAAAAGAATCGTACCATTCCCCTGGAGGAGCTTTCACTCCCTCGAAAATCAGTTTGAAGTGGTTGGCCAAGCCTTCAATGTTATTGTAAACTTGCTGTTTAGGTGGCAGACAGACCTGAGAATCTTTGACGTTGATCGGGCCTGCTGGGATATGTTTCATCGCCTGCCGAATGATGCGAATGGACTGCTCCATTTCATAAAAACGGATCATAAAACGGTCGTAGATGTCACCGTTGGTACCAACCGGGACTTCGAAATCAAACGATTCATAATTATAGTAAGGGGCGTCTTTGCGCAAATCGTAAGGTACGCCGCTGGCCCTAAGAACAGGGCCGGTGAAGCCGTAACTAAGAGCAGTTTCTGGCGAAATAACACAAACCCCCTGGGTCCGGTCATGGACGATACGATTCGTATCGACAAGTTTCAGGGCATCACCGAAACCCTTCTCAATACCGCGCAACTGCAATTCCAGATCCTTTTCCCAACCGTCGTAAAAATCGCGATACATACCGCCGATTCGAGTGAACGAGCTGGTCAGACGTGCGCCGGTAAGGCGGCTGATGAGATCATAGGCGGCCTCTTTTTCGTTGTAGAGATACCAGTAATTGGTCAACCCGCCCATATCGACCAGAGCGGCCGCGAGACAGACCAGATGATCCAACACCCGGTAAAATTCGGTGAGTACCACCCGCATGAACTGAGCGCGTTCGGTAATCGTAACCCCCAGCCATGACTCAACCGCCTTGGCATAAGCGATGTTATTCATCATCGAGGAGCAGTAATTGAGTCGATCAGTAAGCGGGATGATCTGATTGTAGGTCCGATTCTCAGCTGTTTTCTCAAAACCACGGTGCAGGTAACCAATCTCATTGACGTTAGCGAGAATGGTCTCGCCATCAAGAGCGGTTAGAATGCGGATTGCGCCGTGGGTCGCTGGGTGGGAAGGACCAATATTAAGGAACATTACCTCAGTATTGATCTCCTGGAGCGTCTGGTCATTGACACCTTTCAGGGCCAGTCTGGCTCGAATTTCTTTTTCCAAGCTGTCCGTTTCTAAACAGACCTGACCTTTTTCGATAGGATAGTCTTTTCGCAGGGGGTGTCCCACGAATTGCCAGTGGTTGAGAATTCTTCTGAGATCGGGATGACCCTGGAAGTTGATCCCGTATTGGTCGTACACCTCACGCTCGCCAAAATTTGCCGCTCCCCAGAGATGGGTTGCAGTGGTAATCCCTATAGAAGGATCTATTACCGGCGTACGTACCTGCACCAGGATATTTTTTTCCCAGTTACGTATGGTATATACGACATAAAACCTGGCTTTCTGAGGCTGTGGATACTGCAGATAATCGATTGCCGTGACATCAACCATGAGTCCGCAGTTAAAATCAGGCTCGTTTTTCAGCCGGGAAAGAGTGTTTTCCAAGTTTTCCGGCTGTACATCGATAACCACTGATTCCAGAACAACTTTGCAGGTCGCGTCCGGAAACGCGGCTCGGATTTTTTCTAAAGCCGTCGCATTCATATCAGTCGAAAATCCCTTTAAAGTCTTTATGGCGATCTTTAAGTACGCTTTCGCCTTTAATCTGGTCCTGAATAGCAATCAGGGCATCCAGCACAGCTTCCGGCCGAGGAGGGCAGCCTGAGATAAAAATATCCACAGGAATTATGGTATCAATGCCCTGAACGGTGCAGTAGTTGTCGTAAATACCGCCGGAACTTGCACAAGCTCCCATGGCAACGACCCATTTAGGATCAGGCATTTGCTCATAAATGCGCTTTAAAATGGGTGCCTGCTTATAACTGATGGTACCGCAGACCAGCAAAAGATCCGCTTGGCGAGGTGAAAAACGTACGACCTCGGCGCCAAAACGGGAAATGTCATGTTGGCTCGCAGCTGCACTCATAAATTCAATAGCGCAGCACGCGGTGCCGAAAATGAATGGCCACAGTGAGTATTGCCGGCCCCAGTTGATGCACTCATCCAACTTTGTGGTGATGACTGTGTCTCCGAGGCTTGCTTCGAGTCCTAACGCCAATTGAGCACCCCTTTCTTTAGAATGTAGATGAGGCCAGTAAGAAGCAGCAGCATGAAGACTATCATCTCGGTAAAGCCGAACCAGCCAAGTTCTCGGACACTGACCGCCCATGGATACATGAACACTGCTTCAATGTCGAATATTAAAAAAAGAATTGCGAGAAGGTAAAATTTGACACTGAATTTCTGGTCGACCGTGCCGATAATGGGTCCTACACCACTCTCGTAGGCTTCATTTTTCATCTTCCCTTTGGATCGCGGGCCCAAAAAAGTGGTCGCGACCATGATGAGGGGAACAAGAGCGGCAAGGCCTAGCAGTGCCACTGTCGAAAAAACCAGTTCCGTTGACATTATTTATTTCCTCTTACTGCTTTTTTTTATACCATGTGGCCGTTAAACAGCACACACCGACACAAAAATATTTATGAATAACCATTCATTAACAGGAGCCTCTATTGCCTGTCAAGAAATTATTTCTTTATCGTAGGCAAGTATTAAAACTTTTCCGTTCTGTTGTGTTTTTCGCCATTACGAATGGTCGTAATGTGCGTAATGTGCCTCCGTGCACTTGCTTGGTTGCCCGATGTAACCATGCGGATCCTGGCTATTTCTGAGGACAGTTTGTATTAGCACACTATAATAGTGTGTTCGCTCTGAAAGATTTGTGGGAAAATAAAAAACCAAAAGCAGTTTTCGACTGTCTGAAAAAAAAGAGCCCAACACGCACAGGGGCAATCTCGCCAAGCAAGCAACGTTTTTATAAACCTAACAGGAGAAAACTCGAAAAACCGTTGTTAAGGATAACATTTAATAGCGAAAATTCAGGGGGATGGCCGACGGTCTTTTGTCATTCATTACAATGAATGAAATGTTCAGAGAAGGTTATGGTTCGTGTGACGTGCTGCAACTGTTTTCTCGTCGCGGTACAACCTGCAGGAAAAAGAGACAAAATTGGTGGCGTTGGCAAGAAAAAACCGGCAATTCCGTCGATGAAAATTTGACAGGATTGCCGGCAAAGAAAAGCTCAGGTGGTAAAGATGCAACGGGTAGTTACCAACCAAGAGTCAGATAATCATGCATCGAATTGGCGGCATCACGTCCGGCACCCATAGCCAGGATGACGGTTGCCGCTCCGGTGACAATGTCACCACCAGCCCATACGGCCTTTTTGGTGGTTTTGCCGGTATATGGATCGGCAACCACATTACCCCATTTATTTAACTGCATGTCGGGGGTCTCACTGGTCAGCAGTGGGTTGGCTCCGGAGCCAACGGCCACGATGCACAGGTCACAGGCAATCTCGAATTCGGAGTCTTTGATGGCGACCGGTCGACGGCGGCCGGATGCATCGGGTTCCCCTAGTTCCATGCGTAAACATTCCATGCCGGTCAGTCTGCCGTTTTCATTCCCGAGATACTTGGTTGGATTGGTCAGCAGGAAAAGCTCTATTCCTTCTTCTTCTGCGTGGTGAATTTCAGCTTTACGGGCGGGCATTTCTTCACGGGAGCGGCGATAGACGATTTTGACGCTTTCGGCACCGAGGCGCATAGCGGTGCGGGCCGAGTCCATGGCCACGTTGCCAGCGCCAAGGACCACCACGTTTTTACCAATTGGGATGGGTGTATCGACTTTCGGATACAAGTAAGCCTTCATGAGATTGGCCCGGGTGAGATACTCATTGGCGGAGAGTATGCCAACCAGATTCTCGCCGGGGATGTTCATGAATCTCGGCAGACCGGCACCAACACCGACATAGATGGCGTCGTATCCCTCTTCGAGCAGTTCGTCGAGTGAAACCGTCCTGCCGACGACGGCATTACATTGCACATTAACACCAAGTCTTGCCAGGAAATTAACTTCCTGGGCGACAATAGCCTTTGGCAGACGAAATTCAGGGATACCGTACACTAACACCCCGCCCGGCTTATGGAAGGCTTCGTAGATGGTTACATCATGGCCTTTGGTGATGAGATCACCAGCCACCGTCAAGCCCGATGGGCCGGAACCGACTACGGCAATTCTTTTGCCGGTAGGGGCGGCTTTCGGCGGCAGCTCTCCGGTGCCATGTTCTCGTTCATAGTCGGCGCAGAAGCGTTCGAGATTACCGATGGCTACAGCTTCGCCTTTCTTGCCGACGATACATTTTCCTTCACACTGTACTTCCTGTGGGCACACCCGTCCACACACAGCCG
>RCMY010002409.1_pt1 | contig 16993 bp, 14 predicted proteins | sample 2041341 | NCBI WGS metagenome assembly RCMY01 (sample SAMN09708234, study PRJNA481090) | Marine sediment metagenome, whole genome shotgun sequencing project. | reverse complement strand
CAAATAGTCGTTCAGGTAATCGAGCGGCGTATTATGGGCATCCAGTACATGTTCCGATCGATATTCGCTTTCCTTTCGAACATCGAAGACAGGCACTTCCTTTTCATCCAATACTTTGCTCAAACCATCGGCATTTATTTGACTGACAGCGTCGTATTCCATTGCTGCTTTCTTCCACGCTTCAAAACCGCCTTCCAAATAGCCCAACGTATTATCAAAGCCGACACGGGAGAGTCGTGTTACGGCCTCTTCCTCGCTTCCCTTGAGAGCGACCAAAAGTATGGGCTGCTTCACATCGGCGATCAGGGAGCCGACCCATGGGGCGAAATCACCGTTCAGGCCGATAAAAATGGAACGCGGAATATGGCCTTTGGCAAAATCGTCTTGATGGCGAACATCGAGTACGACGGCTCCGGTCTCGTTCGCAGCGGCTTCAAAGGCACTGGGCGAAAGTGCGCGGGTGCCCCTTTCCAAGACATCGTCGAAATCATCATAGCCTTCCTTGTTCATTTTAACGTTCAAGGGAAAATATTGTGGAGGAGGTAAAAGACCGTCCGTCACCTCTTTTATGAATTCATCTTTCGTCATATCGGCCCTTAAGGCATAGTTCATCTTTTTCTGGTTGCCTAGGGTATCTACGGTTTCCTTCATCATATTCTTTCCACAGGCCGAACCGGCACCGTGCGCCGGATAAACGATAACATCATCGGCCAAGGGCATAATTTTTTCACGAAGACTGTCATATAGAAATCCCGCTAGGTCCTTCTCGGTCAAGACGCCCATTTTTTGTGCTAAGTCGGGCCGGCCCACATCTCCCAAGAACAAAGTGTCGCCGCTAAAGATAGCATGGTCTTTTCCGTCTTCATCGCGAAGCAGAAAAGTGGTGCTTTCCATAGTGTGCCCCGGGGTATGCAGAGCAATGATCGTGATATTGCCGAGTTTGAACTCCTGACCATCTTCGGCGATAAGGGCATCAAAAGATGGGTCCGCATTGGGACCATAAATTATCGTCGCTCCCGTTTCCTTGGCCAATGTGACATGACCGCTTACGAAATCGGCATGAAAATGGGTCTCAAAAATATATTTAATCTTGGCATCGTCCGCCTTGGCGCGATCGATATACGGCTTAACCTCGCGCAACGGATCTATAATGGCGACTTCGCCATTACTTTCAATATAATACGCGCCTTGGGCAAGACAGCCTGTATAAATTTGCTCAATTTTCATTTGTTTGCGGTTTTAAATTGCTGGAATAAAATTACAAATAGGTTTTAAGCCACACAGTAACCTAGGTTACATTGGTAGATTTTTTCGATTGCAAGGAAATTTTTTCCTCAATTGCTGTTTTTTGGCTCAATGTCTGGCAATGCTCAAAAGCCTCGTTGGTTTTAACGAAAAGGTTGTCAGTGCCGATATCACGAATCAATCCGCTACTATAAAGGATATCCCTCGTTGGACCGATTGCTCCTGCAATGACCAATTTGATTTGCCTATTTTTTAGTTCTTGTATAGTCTGACGTAACATATGAACTGCGCTACTATCGATATAGTTAATCGCTTCGGCGTTCAAGATAATAAATTTCACTTCGGTCCCTTTGCTGGCAAGTTGATGTAGCAATTCTTTTTTGAAATATTCCCTATTGCCAAAATATAGCTGCGCATCAAAGCGCACGATCAGATATTCCTTAAAAGTTTCGGTATCCTCTGGAAAACGGGCCACATTCTTAAAATAATCGGTACCCCGTACGCGTCCCAATACGGCTATATGGGGTCGTGAAGTTCTATATACAAGCAATAGTAATGAAATTAAGACCCCAAGTAAAATACCTTCCATGATACCTACGGTAAGGGTTATTACAAAAGTAGCGATCAAAAGGAAAAATTCATCCCTTCTGTTCTTAAATAGTTCCACGGGATACTTAAAATCTATTAAACCAAAGACCGCAACCATAATTATGGCAGCGAGAACCGCATTCGGCAAATAATAGAACAAGGGCGTCAGGAATAATAGGGTTAGGCCTACCACCAAGGCACTTATCATCGGAGCTATACCCGTTTTCGCCCCGGACTGATCGTTAATGGCTGTTCGTGAAAAACCTCCTGTCACGGGGTACGACTGAAACAGAGATCCGATGATATTCGAAGTACCTAAGGCAATAAGTTCTTGATTGGAATCGATAACATAATCCGAATGTTTTTCTTCTATCGCTTTGGCGATTGAAATGGCTTCCATAAAGGCGATCAAGGCTAAGGTTAGGGCAATGGGTAAGAGTTCGGAGATTCGGGAATACTCGATGGTAGGCACCCCGAAGGAGGGTAGCCCGCTAGGTACCTCGCCCACAATTTTTACCCCGAAGTCGTTCAAGCCGAAAAAATAGATGCCAAGAATACCGAGCACAACAACGACCAATGCCGCCGGAATAGTAGTATTTATTTTTTTGATGGCCTTTATTACTAGAATAGCTACAATACCGATACCTAGGCTAATGAGATTGGTATCGCTAATGGTAACCCATGAGTTTTTTAAGAGGATATGCACCTGATTACTGCTTTGTATTGCAGTTCCCAAAAGGTGCTTTAACTGGCTTAACCCTATAATAATGGCCGCGGCCGACGTAAATCCGCTGATGACCGGCATTGACAGGAAGTTGACCAAAAACCCCATGCGCAGCAGTCCTAACCCTAACTGAATAGTGCCCATGAACAAGGCCAAAAAAATGGCCATAGCGATATATTCATCGATACCAGAAAGGGCAAGTGCTCCTAGGCCAGAAGCTACCAAAAGCGAATCCATGGCAACGGGCCCTACCGCTAGCTGCCTCGATGTGCCCATAATGGCATAGATAATCTGTGGAATCAAGGACGCGTACAGCCCAAAGACAGGCGGCAAACCAGCAATCATAGCATAGGCCATGCCTTGGGGTACTAGCATAATACCTACGGTAATTCCCGCTCCAATATCACCCGATAAATATGACTTTTTATAATTAGGAAGCCATTGAAGTATAGGCAAGTAGCGTTTGAACATAAAAAAGTTTATCTACAAAAATACAAGGCCTTTATTGCTTATACAGTAACATTGGTCACAAAGTTATATTCGTGCCACTTAGAAATTCGGTGTTTTTGAGAAACCCGCCTGCCGGACAGGGTTATTTTTTTCTTTGCCAAGGCAAAATTTTCAAGTACAGCTGTCTGTGCCGAGCGAAGTCGAGGCGTAGCTATGGTTTAAAATTTTAACACCGGCAAAGGGAAAAAGAAAGAGACAAAAGCTCGAATTTCTGAGTGGCAAGAGTATTTTAGAGTTCAAGTAGCCTAATATGGTTTCTGTGAAGTTCGATCTTGCCAATTTGTTCCAGTTTTTTAAGTAGTCTTGAAATTACGACCCTAGAACTATTTAAATCATAGGCGATTTCTTGATGTGTGCTCCGAATACTATCATCTTGGGTAATCCTGGCCTTTTCTTTCAGATATCCGACCAGACGCATATCCATATTATTGAAAGCGATACTGTCCAGGGTATTCAGCAGTTCGTTCAGGCGGCTGTGGTAGCTCCCGAAAACGAAATCCCGCCAAGATTTATATTTTGATGTCCATTCCTCCATTTTACCAATGGGGATCATGATCAACTTCGCATCGGTCTCCGCAATGGCCCGAATCTCGCTTCTGGCATCGCCCATGCAACAGGTCAGCGTCATGGAACAGGTCTCCCCTTTTTCAAGATAGTAGAGCAAGAGTTCGTTTCCGTCATTGTCTTCGCGTAGCACCTTGATCGCACCCGATATTAAAAGGGGCATTCCCTTCACATAATCACCGATGTCCATCAACTTGAAACCTTCGAGGACTTCTTTGAAGGTGCCCACCTGCACGATTTCGTTGATAAGGGCTTCCTCAAAAACCTGTCCGTAACCCGCCTTTAATTCCTGTATCATAGACACTCTATTTTATAATTTCGGCCAACTTCGCATCATACCTAAAATGCATATTGGTCTAAATGGATTTAGAAACGGCTGCAATATACGGCATCGAGGATTATAGTTTGGCAGCAAAGGCTACATAGGTGTCATTCCTCTTTCTTCTTGTCGGCTGACATCATGGCGATTACAATTCCTACAAGAGCTACACATACCACTGCAAAAATCGCTATCATCACGATTCCGTTTCCCCATGAGACCAAAGGTAGCATCAATTTTGAAGTCATATTTTTTGGGTTTAAAAGGTCAGATAATTTGTTATTTTTACCGTGGTTCAGCAAACCAAGGATATTATGCCCCAAAAATACTTAGGGATTTAGGGACAAAATATGACAACCGTCATATCATTTCTAAAAAATATCGAGTGAGGAGATTTAAACGTATTGCTTGGAACCGAGTCCCGACCGTGCAGTACGGCTTTTGTGTCCTAATGCCGTGATTTTTTAGTAGGATTGCCCCAGCAGCTGTACTCAAAATGTGAAAGTCGTAGGTAAAAGAAAAGGTTTAAATGACTTCATTAGCATTGCAGATTGTTAAAATGAATGTAAATTAGCTATATATGGACGTAGTAGCAGGAATAGATATCGGTGGCACCAAAACTAAAATAGGATTGGTGGACCAAAATGGCGTTTGCCACGAACAACTGTATTTCAGAACACGGGAATACGAGGATTTCGATAATTTTTTGGATAAAATAAAGGATAGCATCCAAGAACTGAAGGCGATGTTCAACTCCCCCGTTAACCTGATCGGTTGCGGAATAGGTGCACCTAATGCATCAAGTCGAAACGGAACTATCGAGAACGCCGCCAACCTAAAATGGAAGGGGTCGGTGCCGGTGCTGGAAAAATTAAAACAGCGTATCGACCTGCCCATGCGCATCATGAACGATGCGAGTGCCGCGGCTTTGGGCGAAATGCTCTTCGGCAACGCCAAAGGCATGTCTGATTTTATCGTTATCACTTTGGGCACCGGTTTAGGTGCAGGCATCGTTGCTAACGGACAGTTGATCGAAGGCTACGACGGTTTCGCGGGCGAACTCGGCCATGTCGATATGACCTTGGGCGACGGCCGATTAACGGGTCTTGGTGTTCGGGGCGGGCTCGAAGCCTACGTTTCCGCTACAGGCCTGAAACGTACCATTCTCTACATGTTGTCAAAATATATGATCGACAGCCGGTTCCGAGATGTCGCCTTCAGCGACTTGCATGGGGAGGATATTACCAAGGCAGCGGAGGAAGGAGATCCTATTGCCCTGAAAGCTTTTGATTATACGGCGAACATTCTCGCTTTGGCCATGGCCAATTTTACCGCTTTCACCCAGCCCGAAGCCTTCTTTTTAATGGGTGGCCTGGTCAATAGCGGAAAATGGATTTTGGATCCCCTGCACAAGTATTTTGAGGAAAATCTTTTGGAAGTCTATAAGGGCAAGGTCAAAATATTGATGTCGGGTATGGAAGGCAAGACGGCTGCCATTAGCGGGGCGGCGGCACTTATTTGGGAAGGAAAGCTTCCCTTAACGGATTAAATCGCTAAATGGAACCTAATTCATAATCGCGCAACCTCAATCAAAAGGAAAACGGTACTTTTATCCAATGCGGGTTTTTGAAAAAAATAGTAATATTTTCAAGCTGTTGTCCGAAGCAATTTCGGAGGGGATTGTCGTGGTCAACGACAAACAAGAGATTGTGGCCGCCAATATGCGCGCTAACGAAATGTTCGGGTACGAAGATGAGGAGCTCGTGGGGCGGCCTCTGGATATCTTGATTCCCCTACCCCAACAGAAAGTCCATAAAAAACACGTCACTACATTTTATCGGAAACACGAAAAAAGGCGCATGGCCGAGGGGCGAAACCTCTCCGGTCTGAGAAAGAATGGAGAACAATTTCCTATAGAAGTAGGACTCAACCCATTTTCGCTATACGGCAATACCTATGTACTGGCCTTGGTTATCGACATTACGGAGCGAAAAAGAATCCAAGAGAGCCAAAAAACGAAGACCGCGGCCTTGGAAGCTGCGCTGAACGGTATCGTTATTACGGATGCGCTGCAACCGGATAATCCCATCATCTATTTCAACCCTGCATTTGAAACAATGACCGGATACCCCAAAGCGGAAATAATGGGCGTAAACTGCCGATTTTTACAGGCCGATGATCATGACCAAGACGGAGTTCGCGAAATTCGGAACGCGATAAAAATGGGCAAGGGTTGCAATGTACAGTTACGCAATTATAAAAAGGATGGCACGTTATTCTGGAACGAGGTTTCCATAAACCCTGTAACCGATGAAACGGGACGTACAACACATTACGTCGGTATTCAGAACGACGTTACCGAACGGAAGACCGCGGAACAAGAAATCGGCCATCTGGCCAAGATCTTTGATGAATCGCTCAACGAAATCTATGTTTTCGATGCCGAATCGCTGATTTTTATCAATGCCAACCAAGGCGCACGGAAACATTCGGGATATACCCTATCCGAATTCAAAAAACTGTCCCCGATAGATCTTAAACCGGAATTTACCGAAACCAGTTTCCGAAAGTTGATTGCCCCCCTACTTGACGGCACCAAAGATAAAATCGATTTCGAGACCCTACACCGGAAAAAAAATGGGGCAACTTATCCGGCAGAAGTGCATCTACAAACCTCCACCTTAAACGACAAAAAGCTAGTCGTTGCCATCATTCTCGATATTTCCGAACGAATAAATTATACTAAAAAACTAGAAAAAACCGTCGAACAACGAACAAAACAGTTGCAAAAGGCCCTAGAGAAAGAAAAGGAACTGAACGAACTGAAGACCAAATTCCTCTCTCTGGTATCGCACGAGTTCAAAACCCCTTTAAGCGGCATATTGACCTCGGCCACCTTAGTGGGGAAATACACCAAGGAAGATCAACAGGAAAAAAGGGAAAAACATCTCAATACCATCGCCGGTGGTGTATTCCATCTTACCAACATCCTAAATGATTTTCTTTCCATGGAGCGACAGGAAAAAGGAAAAGAAATCTATCACTATTCTGAATTTTCGTTGAGCAGGCTTGTCGACGAAGTTATTTACAATTCAAATATGATGCTCAAAAGCGGGCAACAAATTAATTATCCGCAGAACATTAACGATATCGACATTTATCAAGATGAAAAAGTAATCGCCCTCATCCTGACCAATCTTTTGGGCAATGCCATAAAATATTCCCCGGAAGACAGTGAGATAGAGTTAAAGGTAGATCTATCGGACGATAAAATCGTTTTCCACATCAAAGATCATGGTATCGGCATTCCTGAAAAAGAACAGAAATACGCTTTCGACAGATATTTTAGGGCAGAAAATGTATTGACTACCCAAGGCACGGGTATCGGCCTTAACATTGTAAAAGGGCATGTAGAGAATTTGGACGGGAAGATTTATTTTAAGAGCAGGGAAAATGTGGGGAGTACCTTTTCGGTGGAACTGCCGTTGGGGAAGTAGGCAGTTGCGGTGGCGATGGAAATCGCAGTTGCAGTTCCAGTTGCAGTTGCAGTTGCAGTCGCAGTCGCAGTCGCAGTCGCAGTCGCAGTCGCAGTAAAAAATTTTATGAATTTAGAGTTAATAGGACATGGCAAAAAAAATACTCCTTATTGAAGACGACACCGTCCTTAGGGAAAACACGGCGGAACTTTTAGAGCTTTCGGGTTATGAGGTGTATACGGCATCCAATGGGGTCAATGGTGTAAAACTGACGAAGGAGTACCTGCCCGACACTATTGTGTGTGATATTATGATGCCCGAACTGGATGGCTATGGGGTGTTGGAGGCCCTATCCCAAGACATTCATACAAAAGCGATTCCCTTTATATTTCTTACTGCTAAAACCGAGCGCCAAGATGTGCGCAAAGGTATGGAAATGGGAGCCGACGACTATCTGACCAAACCTTTTGAAGAGGCCGAACTGATAGGAGCCATCGAAAGTAGACTGGCGAAAATGGCCATTTTGAATGACATGCCCAGTACAAATCCACCCACCCATACATCCATAAAAACGATACATGACCTCAAAAACTTTATAGATGACAACGGGCAGAAACATGAATTTAAAACGGGAGAAACAATTTACCGTGAAGGCACAAACTCCCAGACTGTATATTTAGTAATCAATGGCATCGTAAAAAGCCATAAATTAGATCGCAATGGCAAAGAGTTGATCACGGGTATCTATCGACCCGATGAATTTTTCGGCTTGAGTTCGTTCGCCCCGAACTCAACACATATCGAATATGCTACCGCCATGGAAGATACCAGCGTGGTAAGCGTTTCGACACAAACCCTAAAAAATCTTTTGGAACAGAATCACAATCTGGCCATAGAACTGATGCAATTTCTGTCGGAAAATCTTACCCGGGCCAAAGAACATTTATTGGAAATGGCCTACGGTTCCGTCCGGAAAAAAACGGCGAGTACCATTCTGAAATTTGCGGAAAAACTTCAAAAAGACTCCAAAGGAAACCTTCATGTTCTTCGTAGCGACCTGGCCAGCGTAGCGGGTATGGCTACCGAAACACTGATACGTACACTTTCCAGTTTCAAAAAGGAAGGCCTTATCGAAATCGAAGATCGTAACATTCGAATTTTAAATGTGAACGAACTGAGTCGGGTAGAATAATATAAGACATGACCAATATCATTTCATGCATGCCCGAATGGTTTTAATTTTACGGTCATAAACCAAAAATTAGTACCAGCATGAAGAATATTCTAATTCCCACTGACTTCTCTGACAACGCATGGAACGCCCTCAATTACGGCCTTGAAATGTTCAAAAAAACAAAGTGTACCTTTTACCTAATGCATATCAATCCGTTACCGACCTATTCAGGGGCGGGTACATCGCTAAGTGCCTCGGACAGTGATCTTAGGGCAGTTATTATGAAAAATAGCAAAGAAGATCTTCAGGAATTACAGAACCGAATCCAAAAGGAAATTTCTCTTAACCCAAAACATACCTTTGTACCCCTGGCCTTCTACGATTATTTTACCGAAACCGTAAAACGGGAAGCGAAAAAAAACAATGTCGATATGATAATCATGGGCACCAAAGGCGCATCGGGACTAAAAAAAGCGACCGTGGGAAGCAATACGGGCGATGTGATCACGAAAGTGGCTCATCCGTTATTAGCCGTTCCGGAAAATGCGCAATACACCGATATTACGGAAATCGCTTTTCCTACGGACTTTCAAATCAACTATGACCTGAAAGTGTTGGATACCCTAATCGAAATCGCCACGATGAACGATGCCGAGATTCGCATTCTGAACATTACCAAACAAGGGAAGGAATTGACCGCAGAACAACAAAAAAATAAGGATTTTCTAGATAATTATCTCGTCGATATCGATCATAGCTTCCATACCCTGACCGGTCTGAAGCTCGAAACCGCGGTTCAGGCTTTTACCGAAAGTCGTGATATTCACATGATCGCCATGGTCGCCAAGAACCTTAACTTCTTTCAGCGGATATTGTTCCGCCCCGACGTTGAGAAAATCAGCTACTACACCCAAGTACCGTTTCTGGTATTGCACGAGTAGCGGATCGATGTCGAATGATTTATGTAAATAAGATACCATGAAAAAAGTGTTGTTGCCTACCGATTTTTCCGAGAACGCCTACAATGCGATTCGATATGCAGTGCAGCTTTTTAAGGAAACGGAAACCCAGTTTTATCTCGTACATGCGTACATTCCGCCGGTCTATCAAACCGAGTATCTCTTACAGAGTCCAGCCCAGTTCGGACTGGGCGATATCATCCGTGAAAACGCTGTAGAGAAATGCGAAGCCGTGAAAACAAGAATAGAGAAAGAATTCGATAATCCGAAGCATCGTTTTATTATAAAAGTTGCTTTTAACAACTTGGTCGATGAGCTTTTGGAAACCCAAGAAAACGAAAAAGCGGATTTAATCATCATGGGCACGCAAGGTGCTACTGGGGCAAAAGAAATACTTTTCGGCACTAATACCACACAGGTTATACGGAACGCCACATGCCCGGTCATCGCAGTGCCTTCGGAATTCAAGTACACGCAACCGAAATACATACTGTTTCCTACGGATTATGAAATCGACTATGAAAAAGGACAGCTGCGACAACTTGTGGACATTAGCGAGAACCACGGTTCGAGCATCGATGTCATACATGTTTCCTCCGGATATGATCTTTCGGAAGATCAGCTGCGGAACAAACAAAAACTTGAAGGCATTCTTGCTACTGGCCATCCCTTTTTCAACGACCTTCCCGATCAGGGGGTCATCGAGGCCATCAATCAATTTAAATCTAAAAAAGAGATGGATCTATTGGTGATGATACGCAACAAGCACAGCTTTTTCGAACGCCTTTTCATCGAGCCCGTCATCAAAAAAATCGGGTTTCATATCGATATTCCGTTTATGGTCTTGCCATATGTTGGCTAGCAATAGTTTCGGATTAATTTACAACCTACTTACATAAACACAATTACTATTCGATTTTGCACCCGAACCGCTATTGTTTTCAAACATTACTTTGGGTTCACGCTTTTCTTAACTTAATTCGGGGAATGCAATCCAATTCTATTTCCTTCTGAATCAAGAAACAACGCAAAATATCCATTTTCATCCCCGTGAAGTGTTTTAGGAACCATGATTTTTCCGCCATTTTTATCGACTTTGTCAAGAATAACCTGAAGATTATCTCCGCCATTTAGATAGATGGTTACCCCATCCGCCGAAGGTTGGTACCCTTCGCCTTTAACTAAAACTCCTGTAACCATTTGTTCTTCATATGGGAATATACCCATTTGCATTTCCGGGATATCCATTTTTTCAATAGTAATGTCCAAAATTGCTTGGTAAAAATCGACTGCCCGTGAAATTTCTGTTACGGGAATTTCAAAAATGGAAATAAAACTTTTCATATCGCTTGTTATTTGTGTTACGTTTGAATCAACCTGTTGTCTTTCGGAATTAGATTTGTTTTGACCGTTGCCAGCCATAATACCAAAGAAAAGTAGTGTGGCAGCACATAATATTGTCTTTTTCATATTGAACTCATTTAGACTGACAATGCAAATATGCACTACTCGACAAGGCTAAAATTGTAAAAATGCGACATGCCTCATTTATTTGTAGAAAAGAGTAGAAAGAGCCATATTTTCGTTCCCTAAAAATTCTTTCGGGTTTATTCCAGTAAACTCCTTAAAGTCTTTAATGAAATGTGCTTGGTCGTAAAATTCACTTTCATACGCAACGTTGGTTAGGTTTCCTGCCTTTTCGTTAAGTAGTAATTTCAAGGCGGTTTGTATTCGGATTACTTTACCTAACTGTTTTGGGCTCACACCAATTTGTTTTAAAAAATTTCTTTCCAGCTGTCTTCTTCTAGATAGATCTTCTTTAAGAATTGTATTTATCGATGCGCTACCGTTTGTCAATAAAAGGGCATCAATGGTCATTTTCACGATATTATCAATAGTAGTTTGGTCGTTCATCTTATCTAAAAGAAAGTTTTCTATGATCTCTATTCGTTGTTCCGTGCTTGTTGCCTGAACAATTTTTCGTTCCAATTCATTAGCGGTCTTTTCTTCAAACAACAATGCTATGGGTGTTTCCTTATTTGCCAAGTTTTTAATAGACATTGTAACGAAATTCGAAAAACCATAAGGGTAAAAGCGAATTGCAAATGTATTTACGTAACCTGTCGGTTCGATGTAGAAAGGCTCAATAATCTGTCCGAGAACCATGGCCCGAGGTTGAAGGATAAATCCATCTTCGGTAGTCCGCTTGCCTAACAGGCCGGTATATCGCTTTATGTCGTCACCAAGAATAAAAGCCATTTCAATGCAGCCATCGGGTATAATCCGTTGTCTTTGTGAATCATTTTCGGCAGGGACTTCTAAAGTCCAATAACAATTTACAAGTGATTCCAAATCGGGATGTGGTTGAAATGTTTGATAGTTCATTTAAAATGGAAGTTTTGAAACAGTCCGACGGTTTTGCACAGGGATTGTGTTGGGTTCGCGGCCAAATCGGAAAGCCTAAATTTATTGAACAAATATTGGCAGTATCGAAGCTACGTTCGATTTAGGATGGATCGGTGCCGCAACCCTGATTTTTCATTTCATCTAAATAATCTATTTGCACGGCTTTTCATTCGTTTAAAACTAACTGTTATTATCGGATACATTGTTAGCTATAACGTTTACAAGGTGCTCCTGAAAAAATCCAACGCCAAATCCAACGTTTTTTCGTGTATTTTCTTTCTGTCCACGGTTGGATGGTCAATGGTTATTTCTGGTGCTACTTCTTTCCCGAATGCTGTGAGTTCGTTCAAAAATACGTAATGTCCTACATTCTTGTCAAAAAGATGGATTTTGCTGGATTTGATTAGATTGTGGTAATTTTCGGCGTTGTTTTTAGACTAATATGGTAACAAAACAACAAAGCCCGAGCACCACTTGTCACTCTATCAAGAATTCATCCGTCAAGAAAATAGGCATCCAATCATGGGTATGACGGTCATGGCCATAAGCATCGTCCAAGACATTTCCTTTATCCTTGGTTCAAAGAATTATTTTTGATCTCTGGTCTTTGCGTTCGTTCACCTTTGGTTCTAAAGCTTCGGGAGCCTTGTATATTTCCCACTCTCTGTAAGCTAGAAAAGGTATTAGAAAAGTGACAATCATACGCCAATCTAAAACACTTAGTTTACAATTCTGCCAAACTGCTAGAAAGATGAAAACGGGCGTTCCCACTAATAACCGGATTTACATGATTCGGGTAAGTCGTTTCAGATACTTCTGAAAAATCAGTATATTTTAAATTATCCGTTTCGGAGCACAACTAGCCCCTGTCTTGCACCCTGGGATAGAAAATATATCCATTTTCTTTGGAATTTGTAGCAAATCTCGCTTTGAAGGTAATAAGTTTCAAAATGACAGCTATTCATCCGTTTCGCTTTCTTACGACTCGCAGATTTCTTCACTTGTAAAAAAAGAGGCTTCCATAGAAAAATGACAACAAATCGTCTACTTCCATAATAAAAGGTTAATCAAAATGGTATTTCAACGAGTATTTAGTTAAAATCAGAGGTCGAATCATATGAAATGGCATTTTTCTGCGTATTAGTTACAACCCCTAAATTGTATTGAAAATGAACAGCCTTCGAATTGCATTGTCAATGCTAATCTTCGTTGCTATAGGTTGCACCAAGGAGGAAGCTATAAAAAGAATCACGTCACAAGAAGAAACCGTCGAGGAAACCCCTGCCGATACCGTGAGTACGGATAATGAAAAAACACCTAATGAAGATATCGAGCTCGAGAATGACGAAACTTTCAAGCTTTTGAACAATGCCACAGACGTTGTTCGGGTAACCGGTACGTTTACAGGGAAGTACGAGGCCGATGAAGCAACCAACAGGGTGTTCGATGCCCGGAAAGCGGAATTCATAACCGGACTACCCAGGTGGGGATCCATCGATATAAAATCCGATGCCTCGATTACTGGAATGGTCTGGGCGGGCGGTTACGCACATTCCAACAAAACTTGGGATAGCTCATGGGACGATCACAAGGCGACCCATGCCCCTGATCTACCGGGAAGAAACTCCACCCCCTTTGATAATCGATCGGTGGGTACTACGATTACCGGCATGTATGTGCGAAACGTTCACGACGCATTTCGAAGTAATAGCGGGACCGATTGGCGCGTACAACATTGTTGGAGTTCCTACGTTCGTGACGACGCTATCGAAAATGATGAATTTCGCGCGGGATCAGTTTACGACTGCCTGTTCGATGGCACCTATACCGGTTTTAGCGCTCGACCGGTCGATACGAATCTTGATGCGCAGGGCAACGTAATATCCCTAGAGAAGGTGTTGCTGCGTCTGCAAGCCATGCCATATCCTTATAAATGGGATACAAAGCCAGATACCATCGATGAGAACAACGAGCCTTATACCGGAACCGGTGTCCCGTATAGTCACGGCGACCTGTTCAAGATTTTTGAGGATAATAATTCCCAAAATATGCATTGGAGCATAAAGGATTGTGTTTTTCTAATGGAAAATAATGTTCGTGACAGTAAATTCGATTTTCCGGATGCATCGTTGATCGATGAGGCTAGCAACGTAACGATTATCTGGTTGGGAGAAGGAGACTTCCCCGGATATCTACCGACCGAGAAATTCCCGAATGCCTTCACATTATTGACCGGACAGGAAGGTCGTGATTTATGGACTGACAAAGTTACGGATTGGCACCAGCGGCATCCTAAGGTGGGAGCTGCTTATAAGCCGACGAACCCGGGGAGTTTTGTCTTTCCTGAAAAGTTTTGATTGGCATGTTTTTGTGCTAGAATTTTTCCGAAGATTGGCTATGAGCCGTCGCCCTAATCCAATCGCTTTCTAATAGGTAGCTTTATAGGACGCAAAGTTAGTAGCGTCCAGCAAACTAAATCCTCAAAAGGAATTCTTTCCTTAAAACCTGTCTGCAGACAAAAAAGATATAGATAGCAGCAAAAAAATTCTTGCATACAATTATATTTTTTATTTTCGTAACCAGTTACGTATATAACAACTTATTATGGATTATGACAATATCGGCGAAATGGCATTAGGTAGTAGACTAAGTGCGCTAAGCGAAAAGCTTACCGAAGATGCCGAACGGCTTTATGGACTTTATCAGGTGGAACTAAAACCCAAATGGTTTCCCGTTTTCTATTTTTTGTCCCATCAAAACAAAGGAAGGTCTATCACTTCCATTGCGAAAGCGGTCGGCCATTCGCATCCCTCAATCATAAAGATCATTCGTGAAATGTCGGATTCCGGGTTGGTAGTAGAACAAAAGGACAAATCGGACGGTCGCAAAAACAATATCTCCCTGACCCAGAAAGGCATCGCTATCTCGGTGAAGATCAAAGTTCAATACATCGATGTTGAAAACGCCATAAAAAAAACCCTCCAACAGACCCATCATAATATCTGGCTCGCCCTTCAGGAATTTGAATATCTTTTGGATGAAAAATCACTGTTCAAACGGGTTTTGGAACAAAAGAAACTCCGGGAATCCGCGACCATCGAAATCATTGATTATCTGCCAAAATATCAAGAAGACTTCAAAAAACTGAACGAAGAATGGATTACGGCCTATTTCAAAATAGAGGATGCCGACAGGAAGGCATTAAACGATCCACAAGGATATATTTTGGACAAGGGAGGAAAAATTCTGGTCGCCGTAGAAGCCGAATCGGTTTTAGGGGTTTGCGCCCTGCTAAAAATGCAGAATGGCAATTACGACTATGAACTGGGCAAAATGGCGGTCTCGCCCAAAGCCCAGAGTATGGGCATCGGATATCTTTTGGGAAAAGCGGCAATTCAAAAAGCAAAATCCCTGGGCGCAACAAGTCTGTACCTAGAGAGCAATACCATTTTAAAACCGGCCCTATCCCTTTATGAAAAACTCGGGTTTCAAAAAATTGCGGGATTCCCTACCCCATACCAAAGATGTAATATTCAGATGGAACTCAAACTAAATCCAAAGTAAACCTCTTCTGAGCAAGCAGACTAAGGATTAAAATCCCGCCGGAAATTTCAGCTTTAGGAATGCTGTCTGGCTAGCCTTGTAATAAATTTAGTAATTTGGCGCTATTCATAAACTTTGAATTGATGTCATTTCGCATATCTAAACAATGTTCTTATAAATGAGCTCAAACCGATTTTGAAAAGATCAAAAAAAGGCTTTGAACAACGACTTCCACATACAAAAACCCTTTAACGCCCATCTACAGACCTTGGTGGACTATTATTTTTATTTGGATATTCCTGTATCCGAATTAAAGATGCCGGAGGAGTATATCGTGCCCTTTCCGAGGATTACCTTCGGCTACTTTTTTGACCATCCGTTTTTGGTGACCAACCATACCAAAAAACAAAGCAATAAGGCCGAAATGGTTATTTCAAGAATTTCGACCGACCGGATTTCCGTAAAGCCTTTGACGGACAGGATCAAGATTCTCGGAGCCCATGTACGACCGTATACCTTGGCCCATTTGACGAACGACAATATATCCGAACTGCCTTGGCTCATCGATACCGTGGCCTTGTTCAAGAAAAATGCGATTGCTTTTGGACGTAAGGTCAGCAATTGTACGGAACCACAAAAAATGTTCATCGAAGTCGAGAACATCTTCTTAAAGACCCTCTTGACCAAAGACCTTGACTTGATTACCGAGGCCATCGATTTCATCGAATTGAATATGGGAGACCTTTCCGTTTCGGAGTTATCCGAACATCTGAACCTGTCAAACCGTACGCTGAGAAACCATTTCTATAAGTCCATAGGATGTTCGCCCAAGGAATATCTGCATTTGGTAAAGTTGAGGCAATCCGTGTTTCAGATGAAAAACTCCGATGATTCCCTGACCGCCGTTTCCTATGACCAGCATTATGCCGATCAGGCGCATTTTACCAATACGGTCAAAAATATTACAGGGGTCCCTCCCAAAAAAATCCGTGAAAATCTTCCGGATTTCCGATTCTTGCAATTTTAGGGCGGATGTGCCCTTTAGCTTTGTATCCTAAAACAGAACGATATGAAGCGTACCAAGATGATCACGACCCACATTGCGGCAACGGCCGTCGCCACCCTGACGATAAGCTGCTTTTTCACCTTTTCACTGATTGCGGAGATTATAGGGGATCCCTTGTTCATCAAACAGGCAAAAACAGGCATACTTTATTGTTTGCCAATCATGTTGATTGCCATGCCAATATTGGGACTGTCCGGCAAAAAATTGGCGGGGAATTCGAAAAATCCCGTTATTGTCCAAAAAATGAAGAGAATGAAGCTGGTGGCCCTGAACGGCGTACTCTTGATCTCGTTGGCCATCTACCTGTATTATCATGCCGTCTATAAGACCATCGACACCACCTTCTTGTATGTTCAAATCGCCGAGCTGCTTATCGGAGGGATCAACCTCAGCCTAATCGGCTTGAACATCAGGGCGGG
>RCMY010002408.1_pt1 | contig 16999 bp, 18 predicted proteins | sample 2041341 | NCBI WGS metagenome assembly RCMY01 (sample SAMN09708234, study PRJNA481090) | Marine sediment metagenome, whole genome shotgun sequencing project. | reverse complement strand
GCCCCCGCCGCATCCGCCAGCTCGGCGGCCGAGTGATCAACGCCGTCACCCACCTCGTCCTCCTCGGTCATTTCCGAGACACTCAGTGCGGGATCAAGGGCTTCCGCTCCGACGTCGCCCAATCGATGTTCCGCCGCTGCCGGATCGATCGATTCGGATTCGACGTCGAACTGTTCTGCATCGCCGAACTCGACCTGCGCTCACTGCACGAGATCCCGGTGTCGGTCCGCAACACCGAATCCTCATCGGTGCGGTTGATCCGAGACACGGTGCTGCTCACCGTCGATCTCATCCGCATCCGACGGTGGGCGGGCGAAGGCGTCTATCGACGCCCGACGGCGACGTGACCTCGCACCGGCGGCAGTCGCTGGCGGCACTGATCATCCTGGTCCAGATCGCCATCCCGACCGCCTTGCTCGTCACTCGGGGCGAGGACTCTCGACCGCGTGCGTTCGGCTGGCAGATGTTCACTGCAGGAACCGACCGTTGGGCAGCCTCAGTCATCCACCCCGACGGTTCGCGCCATCCCGTCGACGTCGATGCGCTCCTTCTTCGACCCCGAGCCGAACTCCAGCTCGACGACGCGCTCGTGAACCGACTCTGCGACTCGGCCCCCGACGGCGCACGCGTCGAGGTCCAGTTCGGCGCACGCACGCGCACCACCCCGTGCAGCTGAACGCTGGCTGGTTCGAGCGCTCTGAGCCACGATTCGTACAGGTGGTCGGGCTGGCCGCGCTCCTCGATGCTGCCGATCGGGCCGACACGCTTCGGATCCCCGAGGATCGCCTCCGCGTGCCCGTCGACATGCTCGGGCTGACGCTCCCCTCCCCCACCTTGCCGAGCGCCGTCGCTCTCGGGTTGGGAGTCATGTGGGCGCTCGGGGCAGCGCTGATGCTGATCACCCCGACCCGGATGGCATCTCGAGTCGGCGCTCCCTTGCTCCTCATCGGCTCTGGGCTCCCGCTCGCCCTCGACCAGCAGCATTTCACCAATCACACCTTCCTTCTCTGGTGTCTGGCGGCACTCATCACGATCGGCGGAACGAGCAATCCGTGGATGCTCGCGGTGACCGTACGAAGCCAGATCTCGGTCGTCTATGTCGCTGCGGCCGTCGCCAAGCTTCGGCCGAGTTGGTGGTCCGGAGACATCCTCGTCCGCTCCGCCGATGGATGGCTTGGACTCCCGATCGCCCGCGACCTTCCCCTGCGTGCGCTCACGGCCCTTGCACTCGCGGTCATCGTGGTCGAACTGTTCCTCGCCGTGGCGATCTGGCAGGAGCGCCTCCGTGTCGCCGCCATCGTGACGGCAGCGATCTTCCATCTCGGAGTGATCGCCGTCGTCGGGACCGACATCGGACTCATCGTGTTCGCCTTGGCGATGCTCTCGCACTTCACGCTCCCCGCACGCTCGACCGTCGCGTCCGACAAACCTGCTTCGACAAGCGATTCGTCGAGCATCCACCCATCACGCGGGGCGGCTGAGTAATTTCGACCACCGTGCAAGAACTCCGTTTCGATCTCTCGACTGATCCGGCCACCAAGGTGGCCCTCACGCGAAACGACATCGCACATCAGTCCGTGCAAGCACTTCTCGACGACCTCGACCACGTGTCGAACTCGTTGCCCGAACATGAGCGGGCAGCGGGCGCCGCTGCCGTCCTCGACCACCACCACCCGGCGGTCAACGAGGCGCTCCTCTCCACCGAGGGACGAAACCTCCAGCGAGCAGCACGAGCAGCACTCACCGAACTGGCTCAGCCCCGTGTCGAACAGCCCGCCGTCGAGCAGTCATCGAGACAGACCTTCGACGATGTCCTGGTCATCGAGGATGCCCCGACGCGTGCATCACGCGCCGTAGGCCACCCCGGTGGTGCCGCTCGACTCAGGCAGATCGGCGTCACCTTGGCGATCACCGGCAGTATCGCCGCCGGCGGATTCGCCGTCGGTGCGGTCCTGCAGCGCCTGGTCTGATCGGCCACCGAACCGACGTCGGTCAGTCAGTCGGCCGGAGACGGGCGAAGTGTTCGATGACGAGTTCGTAGGCATCTCGTGTCGGACTGCCCGGTGTCTCGTCGTATTCCATGGCCAGCACCGAGTGCTGCTGCTTCGATTCGCTCGGGATCTCGACGCCGATGAAGCGGTCACCGAACTCTGCTCGGAGTCGGTCGAAGCGTCGAGCCGGAGCCAACGGATCGTCGGTGAACCGAAGCCCGACGACGCACAGCTCCTCGGCCTCGACCCGACGCTTCACCGTGTCGAGATCATCCGGATCGAGCCCGAGGTCGGCCTTGTGCCGAGACGTCAGGCCGATCGGCATCGACGGCTGGCTCATCACCGGTACTCGCACCAGCGGATCGACCGTCAGGGCGAGAGCGAACCCTCCGGTGAAACACATGCCGACGACGCCGACGCCATTCGAGCCGGCCTCGCCTCCTGCCCGATCGTACGCTTCGGCCACGAGCGCCCGAAGCCATGTGGTGACCGGTGCGGTCTTGTTCCGAGCGAACGCGACGAACTCCGAGGAGATGCAGCCCTTGACGATCGACTGGAGCAGGTAGCCGTTCGAGAAGGCTCGCCCTGCCTCACCGAAGAGATCGGGCAGGGCAACGCTGTACCCCTCGGCGACGACACGTCGGGCGAAGTCGGCGACGTCGGGAGTGATTCCCGGCATCTCGGTACAGATCACGACGGCCGGACCACTCCCCTGCCAGTAGACCGATTTGGTCTTGCCGTCGGCGGAGAAGTCCGAACGGGTGAAGTCTTCGAGTGAGTCGTTCACGCCCGGCTCGAGCGAACGGCCCTGGAGAACTCGATGACGTCTTCGACGAACGAGTCGGGCTGCTCGAACGCGGCGAAGTGCCCACCCTTCGATTGCTCGGTCCACGAGACGATGTTGGTGAAAGTCGCCTCGGACCAGCGACGAACCGGTGGGACGATCTCCTTGGGGTAGACCGTGAATCCGGCGGGAACCCCGATCGGGCCCGAGTCTCTCGCCCTCCGGAAACTCTCCCAGTAGATGCGAGCCGACGAGGTCGCCGATGATGTCGCCCAGTACAACATGATGTTGTCGAGCAGCTCGTCGCGGGTGAGCGCATTCTCCGGATGCCCATCACAGTCGGTCCAGGCCCAGAATTTCTCGAGGATCCACGCCGCCTGTCCCGAAGGAGAATCCGCGAGGCCGTAGCCGACGGTCTGGGGCCGTGTCGCCTGCTGTGTCGAGTAACCGGAGTCCCACGCGGTGTAGTACTGGGCTCGTTCCAACGCGAACAGTTCCTCAGGGCTGAGCTCGGCGTCGCCTGCCGGCGGACGCGCTCCCATGTTGAGCGTCATGTGGACGCCGTCGCAGTGCTCGGGATCCAAACGGCCGATGTTCGCCGTGACCGCCGAGCCCCAATCGCCTCCCTGCGCAAGGTAGTGGTCGTAGCCCAGGCGAGCCATCAGCTCGCCCCAGGCCTCGGCGATTCTCTCGACCCCCCATCCGGTCTCGCGTGGCTTGCCGGAGAATCCGAAGCCGGGCAACGACGGAGCGACCACATGGAAGCCCGCCTCGGTCAGCGGCTCGATCACCTTGTGGAACTCGACGATCGAGCCCGGCCACCCGTGGGTCAGCACGAGCGGGGTTGCATCGGATCGGGACGATCGCTGGTGGATGAAGTGGATGTCGACACCATCGATCTCGGTGGTGAACTGGTCGAAACGGTTGAGGCGAGCCTCTCGAACTCGCCAGTCGTAGCCGTCGGCCCAATAGGCGCAGACCTCTTGCACGTAGGCGAGAGGGACGCCCTGAGACCAGTCGTCGACCAATTCCGGATCAGGCCAACGGGTCCGACGCAGCCGATCGCTCAGGTCGGCGAGCACGTCATCGCCGACAGCAATCGTGAAAGGTCGGATCTCGTTCATCCTCCTACTGTGGCCCAGGCAGCAATGGGCTGCCAACGAATCGCCCTCTGGCTCTTGTTTCAGGCGGAAGAACACCGAAACTCCGACCATGGATTGGACTGTCGTCAACGCCTACATCCCCCGTGGCGACTCGATCTCCGAGGCCCAGTTCGAGCTCCGCCACAAGACCATCACGATCGTGCTTGCGCTCCACACGCCGGTGCTCTTCGTCGTCGGTCTCGCTTCTGGTTACGCCTGGTGGCATGCCGTCGTCGAGAGCCTTCCGCCGGTGGTTCTCGCCGCCTATGCCCGCACCGGGCCTTCGCGCCTCATCAGATCGACGGTCAGCTCGGTCGGCCTGATCGTCGCTGCCGCCGTGCTCGTCCACTTCACCGGCGGGCTCACCGAATCCCACTTCCACTGGTTCGTCGTGCTCTCCCTCTGCGGTCTGTACATCGACATTCGCCCGTTCGTGATCGCCGTGGTGGTCACCGTCGCCCATCACGCAGGCATGAGCCTGTATGAGCCCACCCTGGTCTTCAACACCGACTACGCCCGAGCCCACCCCTGGCTGTGGAGTGGCGTCCACGTGCTGTTCGTCGTGATGTTGATCGCCTCGATCGTCGCCAACTGGATTGCCTACGAGCGTCAGGTTCGCTTCGGCTCCAAGCTCCTCGCGACCCAGGAGGATGACATCCGGCACCGTGCCACGATCGAAGCCGACATCGCGAGCCAGACCAGCAGGCTGGCCGAGTCCTCGACCGGCATCCGCGATTCACTCTCGGACGTGACCGACGTCGTCGGGCATTTCACGATCGGGACAGCCCGAGTCGGCGACCTCGTTCGCAGCGTCGTCGACATCGCCCACGAGGCGACGACGCTGAGTGCCGATGCGAAGGCGACGATCGACGAACTGACCCAGAAGAGCGCCGAGATCACCACGCTCGTCGCTCTGATCGACGACATCGCAGCCCGTACCAACCTGCTTGCCCTGAATGCGAGCATCGAGGCAGCGCGCGCCGGCGAAGCCGGCAAGGGATTCGCCGTCGTCGCCAACGAGGTGAAGGATCTCGCCGAGACCACCCGACACGCGACCGACAAGATCACCGCGACCACCAACGAGATCCAGACGCAGATGGCCGAGTCGGACCAGCGGATGGCACTCGTGATCGAACGAGTCAACGACATCGCCGGAGTCCAAGACGAGATCGACCGAGAGATGAACGGCCAATCGGCGTCGGCCCATCAGATGCTCGAGCAGGTCGGTTCGACCACCGGTGCGGTCAACTCGATTCTCGCCGGTGTCGGCGCCCTCAGCGAACTGATGGACGCCGAGCAACAGGGTCACGACGTGCCACTCGGACAGAGGTCTGGCCCGACGGGGAGCTGAGGCTCTCACCAGGAACGACGTCTCAACTGTTCCTCGATCACCGAGCAGACTAGCTTGCCGGGTATGGACATGACCTATCCGAGTGAGACACAGGAATTCAGGACCAAGATCCGCGCATTCCTCGACGCCAACCTTCCCGACGACTGGCAGGGCATCGGCGCCCTGGCAGATGACGAGCGCACCGAGTTCACGAACTCATGGCGCACGACACTGCACGAGAACAATCTCCTGGCGGCCAACTGGCCGGCAGAGTACGGAGGTGGCGGACTCAGCCATCTCGAGCACGTCGTGCTCAACGAAGAATTCGCAAAACGCGGTGTGCCCACCTCGGGCGGCAACGACGGTTTCAGCATCGGCATGGTCGGCAACACCATCCTCGCCGTCGGCACCGACGAGCAGAAGGCATACTTCATCCCGCGCATCATGTCGGGTGAAGATGTCTGGTGCCAGGGCTACTCCGAGCCCGACTCCGGCTCCGATCTCGCCAACCTCGGCTGCCGTGCCGATCTCGATGGCGACCAGTGGGTCATCAACGGCCAGAAGATCTGGACCAGCTCGGGCCACACCGCCAACTGGATCTTCGTGCTCGCTCGTACGGCTCCCGACGAGGCCAAGCACAAGGGCATCTCGTTCCTGCTCGTCCCGATGGATCAGCCGGGTGTCGAGATCCGGCCCATCACCAACATCGCCGGCCACGACCACTTCAACGAGGTGTTCTTCACCGACGCCACCTGCCCCAAGGAGAACGTCCTCGGCGGCGTGAACAACGGCTGGTCGGTCGCCAACACCCTGCTCGGTTACGAGCGCGGTGTCGCCGCAACCACCCAGTACCTCCCCTTCCGCGCCGAGCTCAACATGTTCATCGAGGCCGCGAAGGAACTCGGCAAGTCCGACGACCCGCTCGTTCGCCAGGATGTCGCCAAGTTCCACACCAAGGTCGAGATCATGCGCTACCGCGGCATGCAGGCCCTGTCTCGCTACATCAAGGGTCAGCAGCCCGGCCCAGAAGCGTCGATCGGCAAGCTCTTCTGGAGCAACTACCACCAGGAGATCACCGAGGCGGCCATGGACCTCTTCGGTGCGCAAGCCATGGTGGGCTTCGGCGAAGACACCCGCGGCGGACTCGGTGCCCCGGCCATCGGCACCGACAACACCGCCGCCAACTGGATGTCGAGCTTCTTCATCGCTCGTCCGGGAACGATCTACGCCGGCACCTCCGAGGTGCAGCGCAACATCATCGGCGAGCGAGTGCTCGGACTGCCTCGCGAGCCCCGTGCCGACGGAGGGACCTGGAAGGAGAGCCAAGCGGCCTACCGCTAGGTTCTGCCGACGCTGCCGGTGTTCGGAGCGAACCGTTGATCAACGGTTCGCTCCACCGGACACCTCGGGTCACCGAGGGCCCGATCAAGACGGCAACGAGCACGGTGCCGGGTCCGAACGGACCGCCGAGCAAGATTCCCAACACGAGCAACGATCCTTCGAGGCAGAGTCGCATCGTCGACATCGAGCGCCCGAAGCGCCACGACGTCGCTTCGCTGATGAGCTCGCCGAGGCCGGCTCCGAAGCCCGAGACCACGATCGCTCCGGCTCCGATGCCGATGGTCGTCACGCCGATCACCTGGGCCACCATCGCGAGGGCAAACGGTGCGGCGCTCAGCCAGCCCAGAGCCTCGGAGACCGGCTGCAGCACGGCGCCGATCACGAACGGGGTGATGAGCGTGCCGAGCCTCGGGGGATTCCCCAGCAAGGTGGCCAACACCATCATGGCTGCCGCCACCGACCACACGGCGATGGCAAGCGGAACATCGACGACGTCGGCGAGGCCGATGTTGAAGAGGTCGAGTGGGCCGACACCGATGTCGGTGGCGATGGTGACACCGACGCCGAGCGCCACGAGGGCCGACCCGATGATCTGGCCCGCCCAACGACGCCCGAGTGACGTCTGAGCCGCGCTGCCACGCGGCTGCTTCGCCAGCGCGAATGCTGCTGCCCCCGCTCGGGTGGCGGGGTGACCTTTCAACCAGTCGAGGAGGTGATTCTCATCCTTCACCGGGCAAGTATCGGCCCGTCTCCGGCTTCTGTGCGGGTAGCACCGAGTGATCTCGGGCACACGTCAGGAGAACTGGCGTTCCACCCAGTCGGGGAAGACGTCGGGGGTGTCCTCGCTGGGCTTCAAGGACCATTCGGGTTCGCGCTTTTCGAGGAAGCTCACGACGCCCTCCTTGGCATCGGCCATCTTGCCGAGCTGCTGAATGGCACGAGAATCGACCCGGTGGGCTTCCATCGGGTGGTCGAACGTGAGGCCCCGCCACAGCATCGCTCGGGTCAACGACACCGAGACCGGCGCCGAGTGGACGGCGATCTCACGAGCGATCTCATACGCACGGGGCAGCAGTTCGTCGTCGGGGAGGACCTGAACGAGCCCACCGGCCGCTGCCTCGGCAGCCATCATGACCTTTCCGCTGTAGCACCACTCCAACGCCTGGCTGATGCCGACCAGGCGAGGCAGGAACCACGACGAGCAGGCCTCGGGCACGATGCCGCGTCGAGCGAACACGAAGCCGATCTTGGCACTCTCTGCCGCCAGGCGGATGTCCATCGGCAGCGTCATCGTGATGCCAACACCGACGGCGGGACCGTTGATGGCGGCGATGACCGGCTTCTTCGACTCGAAGATCCGTAGGGTTGTGCGTCCCCCGCCGTCGCGGTCGACCTTGGTGTCGTCACGACCGCGGGCCGCAGCGTTGAAGGTGTCGCCTCCGGCGTCGCCGAGCTCGGCACCGGCGCAGAAGCCTCGACCTTCGCCGGTGACGACGACCACCCGGATGTCGTCGTTCTCGTCGATGTGATCGAACGCCGTGATGATCTCGTCCATCATCTGACGGGTGAAGGCGTTGAGCCGTTCGGGGCGGTTCAACGTGAGGGTGGCGATGTGGTCTGCCACCTCGAGCTTGATCTGTTCGAATTCGAGCGTCATCCCTTGGTTCTAGTCGCGCCGAGGGTGATCATGAAAAAGCACTCCCACGTCATCGGTCGAGCAGCGTGACGATCCGGTCGCTCGTGGCCCGCGCCGTGGGGAGCCCGTCTCCATGCCCCGGGTGCTGTCCGAGCCGGGTGATGTCGGTGACGGTGACGACATTGCCGTTGCGCACGACATAGAGCATGAAGCCGTACCCGACGCCGCTCTCGTACTCCCACTTGCAATTGATGATCAGCATTTCGTCGCCGATCGGGGGTCCACCCGCCCCGAGCGAATCGTCGAAGCATGTCTCGAGACGGGGATTGCCACCGCTGTCAGCGGCCGACACCGACGAACAGATGTCGAAAAGCCGTCGCTGGTTCTCCACCGCGGCCTCGGCTGCTGCGGTGTCGGAGAACGCGTAGATGTCTTGGATGGCGGCCATCCAGCCCCCGGTGTGGCCGATGTACGACTGAAAGGTGTTCGAGTGGAGTACTCGCGTCCGGACGCACTGCGGCAACGCTGCGAGTTCGGTCTCGGTGATCGTGAATCTGCCTTCACCCGATTCGATCTCTGCCGCAGGGAGGCCTCTGATGTAGTCCGGGAGTTCCTCGAAGCGCATTCTCGCGCTGGTGACATCGGGGAAGGTCGCGGCGAAGGGATAGTTCACTCGGAACTCGTCGCCGGCGACGATCCAGAGCACCGTCTCGGGGCGAGACAGGCCACCGGCCATCTGACCGAGCCAGTAGTCGAACCCTGCCTGGTCGTAGCCGCGGCCGAGGACGTTGACGTACACGATCTCGAGGAACCGGGCGTTGGTCAGACTCGATCCATAGGCGGTCGTGAATTCGGTCGATGCAGCGAAGGACCAGGCAAGGTCGGTCATGGTCGCGCCGTCTTCGTAGACGTCGATCCAATAGACCAGACCGCCGACATCGGGGGTACGGGCGAGGAACGCTTGGTAGAGCCGAGCAACGTCGCCATGTTCGTCTTCGATGTACTCCGGCGAATCGAGAAGCTCGTCGATCGTGGCCGGGGATCCGAGGTCGACATCGGACGCTCCGGCCGCCGATGGCATGATCATGATCACCACCACGACGATGGTCGTGAGGACGGACAGGGAGAGGGGTCGATGCCGCATCGTCGCACGGTAGGACAACGCGAACGAGCAGGCCAACCGACCTCTCCGACTCAGTTTCGGCGTCGCTCACCGCAGCTGTCCCGTCGCTGGATCCGGCCACTACGGTCGCAGGGTGCATGTTGTCGGACTCGCCCTGGTTGCCGCTCTCCTCGCCGTTTTCGTCGGTGCCATCCTGCAAGGGTGCATCGGATTCGGCATGGTGGTGCTCTCGTTCCCGGTCCTCGTCTCACTCGAGCCTGCACTCCTCCCGGGCAGTGTGCTCCTGGCTTCACTCCCCCTCGTGAGCATCAACCTGTACCGGAACTGGGCGGGCGCCGACTTCGTCGAGGTCGGTTGGCTGATGAGCGGGCGAATACCCGGCATGCTCCTTGCGGTGCTGCTGGTCCGCAGCGTCGACCGGTCGCTTCTCGCCGTCGGTGGTGGGCTGGTCGTGCTCGCGGCCGTGACCTTGAGCATCTGGGCCCCATCGATCCAACGAAACCGCAGCACACTGATCGGTGCCGGGGCCGTCTCCGGCCTGTTCGGTACGGCCGTCGGCATCGGTGGTCCGCCGCTGGGCTTGCTCTATCAGCACGAAAAGGGAGCGAAGCTGCGATCGACGGTGAGTGTGTTGATGTTCGTCGGAGCCCCGCTCAGCGCAGCGATCCTGGCAGTCAGCGGCGAACTCTCCGGAACCGATTTCCGAACCGGCCTGGCGTTCATGCCGGCGACGACGCTCGGCATCCTCATCGCTCCGAAGTTCATCCCCTGGGTCGACAGCAGGCTCCGGGTCACGGTGCTGGTCGTGTGTGCGGTTGCCGCACTGGTCGCCATGGCCAGGGTCGTGATCGTTCACTAGCCCCGGCCATGGCGGCCGTCTACAGGATCTTGATCGGCAGGATTCTCGGCCCTCGGACCTGGCCACCCGCCCACGTGACCGCGGACGGATCGGCAAGCTCGAAGTTCGGGATGCGCTCGAGCAGCTGGGTGATGGAGACGATCATCTCCATGCGGGCCAGGTTGGACCCGGCGCAGCGATGAATGCCGACGCCGAACGCGATGTGGCGATTCCGCTCGCGATCGATGATGACTTCATTGGGATTCTCGAAGACCTCGGGGTCGCGGTTGGCGCCCGGGAAGTTCATGAGGATCTTGTCGCCGTAGTTCATCGGGCAGCCGTTGAACTCGACGCCCTCTTCCTCGGACACGACACGAGCCATGGTCACCGGCGAGTAGGCCCGCAGGAACTCCTCGACGGCCATCGGGATCAGCGACGGGTCGTCGACCAGTCTCTGACGATCCTCTGGATGGGAGGCGAGATGCCAGACGGCGGAACCGATGGAGCTCCACGTGGTGTCGATCCCAGCGACGAGCATGAGGTTGCAGGTTCCCTGCACATGCTCGGCAGAGATCTTCTGTCCGTCGATCTCGGTGTCGAGCAGGCGGGAGATGAGGTCGTCGCGAGGGTTCGCCTGCCGGTCGGCGATCTCGGCCATGAAGAACTCGGCGATCTTACCGCGGTACTTCTCGCGGATCGCCGGATTCGACAGCCCGAGCTCGAGGGTGCCGCGCACCCAGTCGACGAACTGGTCGGCGTCGTCGGGATTGATGCCGAGCAGGTTCGCGATGACCCGCGGTGGGATCTGCTGGGCGTAGTCGACCGCACCATCGAAGGTGCCCGCATCGAGGAAGCCATCGATCAGCTCGTTGCAGAGGGCAACAGTGCCGGGCTCGTGATCTTCGGTGGCCTTGGGCGAGAACGCAGGCAAGAGCAACCGACGAGACCAGGTGTGCACCGGCGGATCGGCGCTGATGGGCGGCGCATTGATCGTGTGATACGCCCCACCGGGCGGAATGTTCTGTTCGGCCTCGGGCGGGCGGACCACGATCGGGTCCACCGACGACAGTTCCGGAACCATCCGGGCCAACGCGACGACGTCCTCGTACCGAGTGGGCAGCCACGAACCTCCCCAGCGATCGGTGTGCGCCACTGGACACTCACCGCGGAGATCTTCCCAGATCGGGTAGGGGTCGGTGATGTACTCCGGGTCGAAGATGTCGTAGTCGGTGGTCCAGTCTTCGACGGTTTCGCCGGGCGGGGGCCCGGTGGGTTCCTGCGTGTCGGTCATCGATCCTCAGTCTTCGACGATGGTGATCGCGTACTCGGGGCAGTTGTCGATGGCGAGGCGAGCCTTGTCTTCGAGTTCCTTCGGCACGGTGCCGTCACCCTTTTCGGTCGCGTAGCCGTAGTCGTCGACGTCGAAGAGTTCAGGGGCAATCGAGTAGCAACGGTTGTGGCCTTCGCACTTCTCGGAATCCACTTTGATGCGCATGTTCGTCTCTCCTGTGTTGTGCGGTACGAGTTCGTGATGGAACTTAGTCCATCGACTCACCCGATGCCATCGCTCAGCCTTACAGTGTCCGTCTGCCCCCAGGTGGGCTTGGACACCCGGTCTGCAGACACCTTCGGAACTCGTACGATCGGGGGATGGCGGACCCGACTCATCGCCGAGACGCCGTGGTGCTCGGGCTGGCAGTCGGCGTATTCGGCATCACCTTCGGCGTGCTTGCGACGACCAGTGGGCTGTCGATCGCACAGGCGATCGCCATGTCACTTCTGGTGTTCACCGGCGCATCACAATTCACTGCGGCCAGCGTGATCGGTGCCGGCGGGAGTCCGGCTGCTGCCCTCGCCTCTGCCCTGCTCCTCGGCGCTCGCAACGCCTTCTATGGCATCAGCGTCGCCAAGATCGTTCCACCCGACACCCCGTGGTGGAAACGGCTGGTCACGGCCCAGCTCACCATCGACGAGTCGACCGCACTGGCCATGGCCCAACGCGACCCGGCTGACCGTTACGACGCCTTTCTCGCCGGCGGCGTGTCGGTCTTCGTGTTCTGGAATCTCGGGACCGTGCTGGGCGCCGTGGGCGGTGACGCCATCGGCGATCCCGCAGCGCTGGGGCTCGACGCCGCGTTCCCTGCGGGGTTCATCGCTCTGATGATGCCTGCGCTGCGACACCGCTCGGGACTGTTCGCTGCCATCGCCGGGGCAGGCTTGGCCGCTGCGCTGATTCCGTTCACCCGACCGGGCATTCCCGTCCTGGCGGCGTCGTTGGGCGCCGTCCTGGCGTTCAAGACGTGCGGTCCGCTTCCCGACGACGCCACGACCGCCGACAGCCCGCTCGAGAACGGTGAACAGATCGCATGAGCTGGACCGCTCTCTTGCTCCTCGCCCTCGGTGCCTTCGCCTTCAAGGCCGCAGGCAATTTCGGGGTCGGCCGACTCGCTGAGCACTCCACCGTGGTCGGCCTCGGCCGCCTCCTGCCCCCGGCACTTCTCGCCGCGCTCATCGTCGACGGCACGTTCAATTCGAACAGCTCGCTGGTGCTCGATGCCCGCGCCGGCGGGGTGCTGCTCGGAGGAATCGCCGCCTACCACCGGGCGCCGTTCTGGTTGGTCGTGGTGCTGGCCGCCGCGACGACTGCCATCCTCCGCCAGCTCTGAACAAGTTCGATCAGGCGTCGAGGTAGCGAGACACGGCGATGCCGGAACCGACCGCACCGATGACCGCACCGACCACGAGCAGGATCAGTGCCACCGGCGCCAACTGGCTCGAGGTGAGGGCAAAGCTGTCGAACAGTCGAAAGTCGGTGCTGTTGAGCGCATTGCGGATCAGTCGGTTGAGACCGAACACCGCGAGGCTCGACACGCCGGCGCCGAGGAGGCCCTGGGTCAGTCCTTCGAACATGAACGGGAGTCTGATGAACGAGTTGTTGGCGCCGACGAGCCGCATGACCTCGATCTCTCGACGTCGGGCGAACAGCGCAGTTCTGATCGAGTTGTACATCAAGAGTCCCGATGCGACGGCGGCGGCCAACGCCGCAGCGAACATGATGCGCGACGCGGCACTGGTGAAGTCGTTGAGCTGCTCGATCGCTTCGGAGGCGATGTCGATCTTCTTCACCCCGGGCAGACCTTCGAACGAAGAACCGAGCGCGGTCACGACCGCGGGGTCGGCGATCTGGGGAACGACGCGATAGGAGGTCGGCAGGTCCTCCGGGAGGACGGCGTCGAGCACCTCGGGTGATTCCTGCCAGAACTCGGTGAACTCGACCCAGGTCTCCTCGGTGTCGACATACCGGAAATCCTTCACGCCGGGTGAGTCGGCGAGCGCACTGTCGAGCGACGTGAGTTGATCGGTGGACGCCTCGGCATCGACCCAGATGATGAACTCGACGTCGTCTTTGAAACGGGTGTTGAGCCCTTCGACGCCCTGACGAATCACGAGGGCGGCGCCCAGCAACGACAACGACACGGCGACGGTGAGGACCGTGGCGATGCTCAGCGACGGGTTGCGAACGAGGTTTTGCGCGGTCTCGCGCATGAGATAGTCGACGCGAAGGGCCATCAGAAGCTCCTACTGGTTGACACGGGCACTCGTGAAGTGCTCGGCGAGTTGGTCATTCGTAGACCCCGCGTGCCTGGTCTCGGACGATGTCGCCGTCGGCGAGTTCGATCACTCGGCGACGCATGGTGTCGACGATGCCACGGTCGTGGGTTGCCATCAGGACCGTGGTACCGGTCTTGTTGATCCGATCGAGCAGACGCATGATGCCGATGGCGGTCTGGGGATCGAGGTTTCCGGTCGGCTCGTCGGCCAACAGGATCAGTGGGCGGTTGACGAACGCACGGGCGATCGACACCCGCTGCTGTTCACCACCGGAGAGCTGGTGGGGATACTTGTCGGCCTTGTCGCCGAGCCCCACGAGTTCGCAGATCGCCGGCACCTGGTTCTTGATCACGTGACGAGGACGACCGATGACCTCGAGCGCGAAGCTGACGTTCTCGTTGACCGTCTTGCTCGGCAGGAGCTTGAAGTCCTGGAAGACGCATCCGATGTTGCGGCGAAGCATCGGGACCTTCCAGTTGCTGAGCTTGCCGATGTCTTTCCCGGCAACGAAGATCCGACCGCTGTCGGGATCTTCCTGCTTGTTGACCAACCGGAGGAAGGTCGACTTTCCCGAGCCCGAGGGCCCGACCAGGAAGACGAACTCACCTTTGGCGATGTCGGCCGAGGCATTCCGGAGGGCGATGGTGCTCCCCGGGTATTCCTTGGTGACGTCTTCGAGCTTGATCACGCAGCGCCTTTCGCCCCGTCGGTTCCGCTGGCACGGCGCCAACGCAACCATGCTTCCATGAAGGCGGACACATCTCCGTTCAGGACCCCCTCGGGGTTGCCCGACACGAGTCCGGATCGTTCGTCTTTGACCTGCTGGTAGGGCTGCAGAACGTAGGAACGAATCTGACTTCCCCACTCGACCGACTTCGATTCGCCGGCTTCGGACGCCAGTTCGTCTTCACGCTTCTGCCGCTCGAGGTCGACGAGTTTCATCGCCAGCATCTGCATGCAGCGATCCTTGTTCTGGTGCTGGCTTCGCTCGTTCTGACACGACACCACGATGCCGGTCGGCAGGTGGGTGACGCGGACCGCGGAGTCGGTGGTGTTGACGTGCTGACCACCGGCGCCCGACGAACGGAACACGTCGACCCGCAGGTCTTTGTCGTCGATGTCGACCTGGTTGGCGGCGTTCTCGATGAACGGGACGACCCCGAACGAGGCGAAGGCGGTGTGGCGCCGAGCCTGGGAGTCGAACGGTGAGATGCGAACGAGACGGTGCACGCCCCGCTCGGCCTGGAGCAGGCCGTAGGCGAAGCGCCCCTTGATCGTGAATCCGACTGCCGAGAGCCCGGCTTCTTGGCCGTCTTGGTACTCGGTGACTTCGAGTGAGAACCCACGCTTGTCGGCCCAACGCTGGTACATCTCGAACAGCATCGCCGCCCAGTCCTGGGCATCGGTGCCGCCGGCACCGGAGTGGATCTCGCAGACGGCGTCGCCCTCGTCGTACTGCCCGGTGTAGAGGGCTCGCAGTTCGAGCTCGGCGAATTCGGACTCGAGCGAGGCGATGATCTGCTGGGCCTCGGTCATGGAGTCTTCGTCGCCCTCTTCGTCGGCCAGCATCCACAACGTCTCGACGTCGTCGATGCTCGATGCCAGGCGGTCGTAGAGCGTGAGGTCTTCTTTGACCTGTGTGAACTCGGTCTGGACCTCGCGAGCGAGATTGGCGTCGTCCCAGAGATCAGGACGGCCCATCTCGGTCTCGAGCTGTGGCAGACGGGAGCGGAGTTCACCGACGCGCAGATAGTCGTCGGCCTCGGTGAGTTCGGTGCGCAGACGTGCGATGGCGTCGGAGAGATCAGGCATGGAGGGACTCGGAGATCGTAGGGTCGGGTGGGGCGGAAGGTCGCGGATCAGCGACCGTGGCACACCTTGAACTTCTTTCCGCTGCCGCATGGGCAGGGATCGTTTCGGCCGGTCTTGTCCCACTCGGTCTTGACCACGGGACGAGCGACGTCGGGCTCTTCTGGCTCGGCAGCCGGCTGACGGGTGAGCTGCCGTGCTTCGGCCTTCGCCGCACGGATGTCGGTGGTGCGGGTCGCCGGCTTCACCGCTGACGGCTTCGTTGCGGACGGCTTCGCTGCCGCGGCCTGCTGAGGAGTCGCTCCTCGATCGGTACCGCGAGCGCCCGTCGAACCGTTGGCGGCTGAGCCGTTTCCGGACGTCGAGGGAGCATTGGCGGCTTCGTCTTCGGGAGCCATCGGTCCCGACGTGGTGACGTCGGTGACCCCGTTGCCGGCTGGAGCTGCGTTGGCGGCGGCAGTCGTGGTGGTGCCGTCGGCGTTGACCACGGGCCGGGCCTGGGGCTGGAGCTGGTTCTGCGCCGGCTGCTGGACCTGCACCTTGACGTGCATCAGATACCGGATGAAGTCGGTCTGCAGACCGATCATCATCGACTTGAAGAGCTCGAACCCCTCACGCTGCCACTCGATGAGTGGGTCACGCTGACCCATCGCTCGAAGGTTGATTCCTTCGCGCAGGTTGTCCATCTCGGCGAGGTGTTCACGCCAGCGCTGATCGACCAGCTGGAGCATGATCTGACGCTCGATCTGGCGCATCAGTTCCGGTGTGAGTTCGGCCTCGCGCTTTTCGTAGTAGGCGCGACCTTCCTCGCGGATGGACTCGATCATCTCGTTGGTGTTACGAGCATCGCCGAGGTCTCCGGGCGTGAGCTCGGTCGGCCAGAAGGTGGCGAGGTCGGTGTGCAGACCCTCGATGTCCCAGCCGTCGTCGAGCTCGTCGATGCAGTAGGTCTTGACGAGTGCCTCGGCGACGTCGCCGATGGCCTCGAGGGAGTCCTCTCGCAGGTCGGCCTGATCGAGGACCTGCGCGCGGCGCTGGTAGACCACCTTGCGCTGCTCGTTGAAGACCTCGTCGTACTTGAGGACGTTCTTGCGGATCTCGGCGTTGCGCTGCTCGACGGTGGTCTGGGCCCGCTCGACCGACTTCGAGACCATCTTCGACTCGATCGGCACGTCTTCGGGGAGGGCCTTGTCCATCACCCAGTTCATGGCCCCGGTGGCGAAGATCCGCATGAGGTCGTCTTCGAGCGACAGGTAGAAGCGGGTTTCGCCCGGATCACCCTGACGCCCGGAACGGCCACGCAGCTGGTCGTCGATACGGCGGCTCTCGTGACGCTCGGTGGCGAGCACGTACAGACCGCCGGCGTCGCGGACGATGCCTGCGTTCTCTTTGC
>RCMY010002627.1_pt1 | contig 17001 bp, 7 predicted proteins | sample 2041341 | NCBI WGS metagenome assembly RCMY01 (sample SAMN09708234, study PRJNA481090) | Marine sediment metagenome, whole genome shotgun sequencing project. | reverse complement strand
GCAGGCGCACCTGCACTTGCCACGGCAGGTGTTGCAAATTGAGCTGTGTATTGTGTATACAGATTAATGGTTCTTCCAGTACCCGTTGTAGATGCATCTACTTCAATGGACGGTGGATAGAAGATTCGGGCCGCCTTTGAGGTGATAGGTGCGATAGCCTGAATTACTTCCTGAACCGTAGTCTCATTGGTTACTGTTGCCTTACCTGCATCGTCTACATCAATAGGCGTTCTAAGCAGTACTTCATCATCATACTGGTCGTCTGTGTTCGCCAAACTGGAAAGGTCTACCGTCTCGCTCGTTCCTCCTTGGATGCCGATGGTCAAATCGGTACCGCTTAGACCGGAACCGGATATGTTCTGATCGTCCGTTCCGGCGTCGTTCAATGTGGATAGGTCCACCGTAGCGGAGCTTCCGCCCTCGATATTGATCTGCAAACTGTTTCCGGTCAAGGTGGCCCCCGTCAGGTTCTGATCGTCCGTGCCCACCAAACTGGAAAGGTCGACAACCTCATTGGTACCGTTCTCGATACCTATCGTAAGATCCGTACCCGTAAGTCCCGAGCCGCTGATGTTCTGGTCGTCCGTGTTGTCGAGATAACCCGACAGGTCAACGGTCCCGCCGTCCTCCAAGGCCAGGGTGTTCGTGGCCAAGGTCAACTTCTGGTCGTCCGTACCCGCGTTGTCGAGGGCCGAAAGGTCTACCGTCTGGGCCGTACCGTTCTCGATGCCGACGGTAAGAATATTCGCCGCGAGGCCAAGGCTCTCGATATTCTGATCGTCGGTGCCAAACTGGATAGGTCCACGGTCTCGTTCGTTCCTCCTTCGATACCGATCGTAAGATCCGTTCCCGTTAGGCCTGAACCTGAGATGTTCTGGTCGTCGGTGCTGCCCGCGGCCAGTTCGGCCAAGGCGCCCTCCACTTCCGTGGCGGTGAAGTTGTCTCCGGCGTCCATGATGTTCACTTCCGAAGCGATCTGGTCATCGGTGCCCACCAAACTCGATAGGTTCACGGTCTCGTTCGTTCCGCCCTCGATACCAATGGTAAGATCCGTTCCCGTTAGGCCCGATCCTGAGATGTTCTGGTCGTCCGTTCCGGCATTGTCCAGGGCTGATAGGTCCACCGTGGCGGAGCTTCCGCCCTCGATATCGATCTGCAAACTGTTTCCGGTCAAGGTAGCCCCCGTTAAATTCTGATCGTCGGTGCCCACCAAACTGGAAAGGTCGACAACCTCATTGGTCCCGCCCTCGATACCGATCGTAAGGTCCGTGCCCGTAAGTCCCGAGCCGCTGATGTTCTGGTCGTCGGTACCGGCATCGTCCAAGCCGGAAAGGTCGACCGTCCGCGTGTTCCCGTTTTCCAAGGTTATGGTCAGCACGTTAGTTACATTGTCGATGTCAAACGCCGTGACGGTCTGGTCGTCCGTATCGTCAAGATAGGCCGTGAGGTCTACCGTTCCGCCGTCCTCCAAGGTAAGCGTGTTGCCCACCAGGGTCAGGCCCTGGTCGTCGGTGGAAACAAAGCCGGAAAGGTCTACGGTATTACCGTCGTCGATGCTAAGGTCGGTTCCAGACAAGGTCAGGTTTTGCTCGTCGGTGTTGTCAAGATAACCGGACAAGTCAACGGTCCCGCCGTCCTCCAAGGTCAGGGTGTTCGTGGCCAAGGTCAACTGCTGGTCGTCCGTACCCGCGTTGTCGAGGGCCGAAAGGTCGACCGTCCGCGTGTTTCCGTTTTCCAAGGTTATGGTCAGCTCGTTGGTTACATTGTCGATAGCGAAGGCCGTGACGGTCTGGTCGTCGGTATTGTCGAGATAGGCCGTGAGGTCCACCGTTCCACCATCTTCCAAGGTAAGGGTGTTGCCCACCAGGGTCAGATTCTGGTCGTCCGTTCCGGAATTGTTCAAGGCGGAGAGATCGACCGTCGTCGATGTTCCGTTCTCTATGTCTATCTGTAAAATATTGCTTGCGTTCAAGGCAGCTCCGGTCAGATTCTGCTCGTCGGTGTTGTCGAGATATCCGGACAGGTCAACGTTTCCACCATCCTCCAGGGTCAGGGTGTTCGCCGCCAACGTCAATTGTTGGTCGTCCGTTCCTTGGTTATCCAAATGTGAAAGATCGACCGTCTGTGCGGTACCGTCCTCGATGCCGACCGTCAATATGTTGGTGGTTGCGTCTACGGCGAGGTTCTCAATGTTCTGGTCGTCGGTGTTAGCCAAGATTGAAAGGTCCACGACCTGACTCGTTCCGTTCTCAATGCCAATGGTCAGGTCCGTTCCGCTCAGGCCGGAACCCGAAATGTTTTGGTCGTCCGTACCCGCATTGTCAAGTGCGGAAAGATCCACAGTTGTCGAGTTACCGTCTTCGATGTCGATTTGGAGAATGTTACTTCCGTTCAAAGCCGCCCCTGTTAAATTTTGGTTGTCGGTTCCGCTGTTGTTAAGGGCGGAAAGATCCACTGTTTGCGAGGTGCCGTTCTCGATGCCGACCGTCAGGATATTCCCTATTAGGCCCAGGCTCTCGATGTTCTGGTCGTCGGTGTTCGCCAAGCTGGAAAGGTTTACGACCGGATTATTGCCCAATTCATTTGTATAGGTAAGTTCATTCGAAGCTGCGTTGAAGCCTAGGGTCGTATTGGTTTCGGAGATGGTAACCGAAGAGACGTTAAGGTACAAGGCACCGTCCGTACCAGCAGAGATATTATTATTGGCGTCGGTACTTATCAGACCAATGGATTCCGGTGCTAGCCCATCATCTTCCAAGGAAAGGTTCAAAACTCCCGAATTAAGAGATAAATTATCGATGCTTTGATCATCGGTATTTGAAAGGCTGGAAAGGTCTACGACCTGGGAGGCACCATTTTCGATACCTATGGTCAGATCGGTTCCCGTAAGTGACGAACCGCTGATATTCTGGTCATCGGTACCTGCGTTGTCTAGGGCGGAAAGATCAACTGTTTGAGCCGTACCGTTCTCGATGCCTACGGTCAAAACGTTTCCTGCGAGGCCTAAATTCTCAATATTCTGCTCGTCAGTGTTATCTAAATACCCTGACAAATCAACGGTACCACCGTCTTCAAGGGTCAAGGTATTGGTAGCTAAGTTCAATTGTTGGTCGTCTGTGCCGGAGTTGTCCAATGCCGAAAGGTCGACGGTCGTCGACGCGCCATTTTCTATTTCGATTTGCAGGGTGTTCCCTGTCAAGGTCGCACCCGTAAGGTCTTGTTCGTCGGTATCGGTATCGATGGATGCCAAATCGACCGTCTGTGCGGTTCCGTCCTCGATGCCTACGGTCAAGGTAGTTCCGGTAAGGCCCAAACTCTCAATATCCTGGTCGTCCGTTCCGGGATTGTTCAACGATGATAGGTCCACAGTTGTCGAGGAACCGTCCTCGATATCGATCTGAAGAACGTTACTTCCGTTCAAAGCCGCCCCTGTTAAATTTTGGTTGTCGGTTCCGCTGTTGTTCAAAGCGGATAGATCCACGGTCTGGGCCGTTCCGCTTTCGATGCCGACCGTAAGGATATTCCCGGCAAGGCCGAGGTTCTCTATGTTCTGGTCGTCGGTGTTGTCAAGGTAACCGGACAAATTCACGTTACCGCCATCTTCCAGGGTGAGGGTGTTCGTCGCCAGGGTCAATTGCTGGTCGTCGGTACCCGAATTGTCGAGGGCCGAAAGGTCGACGGTCTGAGTGTTCCCGTTTTCCAAGGTTATGGTCAATATGTTGGTTGTATTGTCGATGTCGAAGGCCGTGACGGTCTGGTCGTCACTATTATCGAGATAGGCCGTGAGGTCTACCGTTCCACCGTCCTCCAAGGTAAGGGTGTTGCCCACCAAGGTCAGGTCCTGGTCATCGGTGCCCACCAAACTGGAAAGGTCCACAACCTCATTGGTCCCATTCTCGATACCGATGGTCAAATCGGTTCCCGTTAGTCCCGAACCGCTGATGTTCTGGTCGTCGGTGCCCACTAGACTGGAAAGATCGACCGTTTCGTTCGTTCCGTTCTCTATACCGATGGTCAAATCGGTTCCGGTTAGAGCCGAACCGCTGATGTTCTGGTCGTCGGTAGAGACGAAGCCCGAAAGGTCGACCGTGTTGCCGTCCTCGATACTAAGATCCGTTCCGGATAGGGTAAGGTTCTGGTCGTCAGTACTGCCCGCTGACAACTCGTCTATCGCAGTCTGTGTATCGGTCGCCACTAGGCCCGAAGCGGTATTGTTATATGGATTGCTGGCGGCCCTGGTATCCAGAAGTACATCGGTACCGTCGTTGTTGGTGAAGACATAGGTACCGTCACCATTGTCTGTAATATCAGCCTTGGCCACTTTTTGGGTAGCACCGTTTTCATTTACATAGGTAACGGAACCATCGTTGGTATCGGTCAGGTCGGTAATGGTCTCGCTAATGGTCACCGAAGATACGTTTAAATAAAGGGCGCCATCGGTACCCGAAGATAGGTCGTTATTGGCATCGGCACTGATCAGGGCCGTCGAAAGGGTACCACCATTATCGGTGATTTCAAGATTTCCGGTATTCGTTGCGATGGCCGTATTATATTCGTTGCCAGGATCCGAATCCGCATCGTCTACATTCAGGTTTATTGAATTTCCATTTTCTATGCTGATATTTCCCGCAGTACCGTCGGTAGAAAGGTCCTGATCGTCGGTACCTGTATCATTTAAGCTCGATAGGTCTACCGTCTGGGTATTGCCGTCCTCAAGGGTAATGGTCAGAATATCGCCCGCCCCAAGATCAAAATCCGTTACAGTCTGATTGTCGGTATCATCCAGATATACGCTCAGATCGACCGTTCCCCCATCCTCCAAGCTAAGCGTGTTGCCGATTAGGGTCAGGCCCTGGTCGTCGGTGCCTACGAGACTGGAAAGGTCTACGGTTTGGGTATTGCCATCCTCTAAAGTAATGGTCAAAATATTCGTGGTATTATCCAGACTAAAAGCGGTTATTGTTTGGTCATCGGTCCCTATTAAACTCGACAGGTCGACGTTTTGCGATGTACCGTCCTCAATTCCTACAGTCAGGGTGTTTCCGGCCAATGCCAAATTCTCGATGTTCTGGTTGTCGGTACCTACCAAGGTTGAGAGATCCACGGTCTGCGCCGTGCCGCTCTCAATCCCCACGGTCAATATGTTTCCTGCAATGCCTAGGCTTTCGATGTTCTGGTCGTCGGTATTGTCGAGGTATCCACTTAGATCCACATTGTTGCCATCCTCTATTTCAAGGCTATCTCCGGTTAACGTCAGATTTTGGTCGTCTGTTCCGGCATTGTTGAATACGGAAAGGTCCACGGTCTGGGTATTTCCGTCTTCTAAGGTAATGGTCAACACATACGTAGTATTATCCAAGCTAAAAGTGGTAATCGTTTGGTCATCGGAATTATCGAGATAGGAAGAAAGGTCGACCGTTCCACCATCTTCCAGGGTAAGAATATTACCTGCTAGAGTCAGGTTCTGGTTGTCGGTGCCTACGAGACTGGAAAGGTCTATAACCTCGTTCGTTCCGTTTTCGATTCCTATGGTAAGGTCTGTCCCGGAGAGGACGGAGCCACTTATGTTCTGGTCATCCGTGGAAACAAAACTGGAAAGGTCTACAGTGTTGCCATCTTCGATACTAAGATCGGTTCCCGAAAGCGTCAGGTCTTGGTTATCGGTATCAATGGAGGACAAGGGAACGGAAAGGGTTCCGCCACTGTCCGTTATATTCAGATTACCACCGGTCACATTGAAAGCGGTATTTATCTCGTTCGTAGGATCTGGATCGGCATCGGGACTTGCACTGCCCCCGACCTGCTGCCAAGTACCTCCCTCGAAAACGTATAATTGTCCTGTTGTGGTATCAACATAGGTTTCTCCGTTGTTAGATCCCGTGGTACCTGTAGCTGTCGGAGTACCTGAACCAGTAATGGCAAGTTCGTTGGTTACATCAGCATCTGCATCCCTAATGTCAATGGTCGTATTGTTACCGTTGGTTATCTGAAGTTCCACACTTTCATTGGTTATCACAACGGCGCTGTTCAAATCTTGCTCATCCGTATTAGCCAAACCGGATAAATCAACTATTTCATTGGTGCCGTTTTCGATACCTATAAGTAGGTTAGTTCCGGTAAGGACCGAACCGCTGATATTTTGGTCGTCGGTTCCAATATTGTTTAACACAGAAAGGTCGACGGTTTGGGTATTGCCATCCTCTAAAGTAATAGTCAAAATATTCGTGGTATTATCCAGACTAAAAGCGGTTATTGTCTGGTCATCGGCATCAACCAAGCTTGAAAGGTCGACATTTTGCGATGTACCATCTTCGATACCTACTGTTAGGGTATTTCCTACCAATGCCAGGTTCTCGATATTCTGGTTGTCAGTACCTACCAAAGCGGAGAGGTCGACCGTCTGAGCCGCACCGTTCTCGATGCCCACGGTCAAGGTATTTCCTGTAAGGTCAAGGTTCTCTATATTTTGGTCATCGGTATTGTCGAGGAACGGGGTCAGGTTTACCGTGCCTCCGTCCTCCAGCGTTAGTATGTTGCCTGTGTCTAGGGTCAACGCCTGGTTGTCAGTTCCAATACCATTTAAAGCACTCAAATCCACAGAAACACTCCCCCCATTTTCAAGCGTCAGGGTCAACAGATTGGTACCTGCATTAAAACTGAAATTCTGCAACTGCTGACTATCCGAGGAGGTCAACTCCCAAGAATCACCATCCCAAAAATAGATGGTACCGGTATTGGTGTTGACGTAAATATCTCCTATATCGGCTCCTGCTGGTGTAGTCATACTTGCCGTAGTAACTGCGGTACCACTGAGCACCTCACAGTTACACTGGTCTTCCAATGTGACTGTGGTCTGAGCCATCGCAAGTCCGGAAACCAAAAACATTAGAATTACAACTATATTCTTCATGGTCATTATTTTACTTTATACCGTATCTGTATTACCTTTTATCCTTGGTATAAAACAGATTTAAAATCCGCTCATATAAGGTTTAACTTTCTAAATTTTTAAGCTGAAAACTTTTCCGGGAGCCATCGCCCTGAAAGGCGGTTTTGGCTGTAGTGAAGTGGATGCGATAACATCCTAAATCCATTCGGTTTTCTAAGTGAAAACCGAGGTAATAGTCGGTTAAGTTACTCAAGCTTTGGGTAGTGCCGAACCGAATCTTAGGGAAACGGTTCACGTACAAGTGATAAAATTAACGGTACTATGACCGTCTTAAAAATAAATGTTGTGTAGACGGTAGAAAGTAGTGTAAAGAGCTAAAAAGATGAAGTCTTACCGATTTTCGTTTGTCGATAAATGCCCTAAAATCAATATGTTTGGAGGATGAAATAAGCGAAAAACCAGATTAACCAAGACGTATTGCAAATGGGATTTCGATCTCAATTCTTGTTGACCCGATGGGTAATTCGCCTGTTGGTAATGACCGTTCTGACGCGAACTGTCAATAAGGCTTCATTTGAGGATATTGGTGTGCATGAAGTAGTGGCATTTGATACCAGCGCACGGTATAGATGACCGTTTTTGTTTTGTTCAACGGCACTGATGGTGAGTGTTGTGGATTGAGTACCGGAGTACTCCAATCCATCTGTAATATCGGAAAAACTGACCCCTCCATTAGTGCTTACCTGCCATTGATACACATCGGCATTGCTTGCCACCATCGAAAATGTTGCATCTTCGTTCACGAATTCGGTTTGGTCTGCGGGTTGCGTACCGATGGATGCCTGGGCAATATCAGAAATCGTGTAGCTTCCTAAATCGACCGGACATTCATCGTTGCCCCATCTTGTCCAAAGGCGATACGTGCCTGCTGCGAGTCCGTTATAAGTCACCGATCCACTGTTATCATTTACACTTGCTAGATACGTTGTTTGATTGTCAAGACTGAACTCAATACCAGTTCTATTAGGGTGGTCTGGAAAACTAAAGGTTATGCCTCCGTTGTCAAGACCGCAACTGGCAGCGGTCGTGATAGCCGTAGCCGATGAATTCGACTCTATCTCCACGTTGACGGTATCCGTATCCTGGCATCCATTGGTATCGGTTACCGTAACCGTATAATCTATATTGATATTTGCATTGAGATCGCCTGACGGTGTAAAGGTAATACTAGCCGTGGTCTGACCCGTATTCCAAAGATAGGTGTATCCCGGTGTTCCGCCAGAAGCCGTTGCGGTCAAGGTAACCGAATCTCCATCACAAATAGTTTGATTGCTTCCGGCACCGATAGTAGGCTCATCGTTCACGGTGGCTAAAACGGCTATTCTTGGCGATGACGTGCAACCATTATCCGTAGCATCCACATAATAGGTAGTTGTAGACGATATTGCGGGGGTCGTATACGTGGTTCCTGTATGTAGGGAAGATCCTCCGGTTACCGAAGCATACCAGTTGATGGTTCCCGAAGATGCCGTAGCACCTAAAACAACGGTCCCTGGACCGCATCGTGAATTCGGTGCGGTGGCCGTAATCATCGGATTGCCTATGGTTATTCCGGTACTTGCAGAAATATTTATCGTGGGGTCGCCAGGCGTTCCCCCATATTCTACTACGTACCCTTTGGGCTGATAGGCACCGCTACCTGCACCCGTATTGCTCAAATCATTCCAAGAACCAGGTATACCCACACTGTTGTCCGTGATATGTGCATAGTCTTCATTTCCAGATTGATTGGGTTCGCCGTTATTCCAAAAGGCGAAATTAGGACTACTTCCGCCCGCCGTTCCGTTCCAGAAATTAGTGCCCGCTTCGGGTCCGGTCACCCATCTCCAAACGCCTTCGGTGGTCGCATCACTGCCCCCTATCCATCCCGCTCCGGAAATCTGCGACCCAGCAAAATCGGCCTCTTCTTGAGAGGTAAAGGTCGCAAGATAACCCTGCAAACCGAAATAAGTTCTTGATTCGGCGGCTGTTCGGGCGGTTGTCCAAGTAATTCCGATATCAGGTACAAACTCGTAATAATGGTCCGTTGACGGCAAATAATTCGAATCTCCCACTGATATTGAAAATCCCCTGCTACCCGTAGGGTTGGCCGCACTACTGGAATATACTACCGCACTTATGGCGTTCTCAAAAGCAATCAGCGTTGCCGGTCCGGTCAAGGTAAGCTTGCCCTCCGATACGTTCCAGTTTGATGTTATGGTAGGATGGCTACCGGTCAGGGCCAATAGATCTTCCCCATTTACATATCCCGAAGAAATCTGGATAGATGCCTCGAAAGCGGTGGTGTCATCGGAATCGGTAATGCTTATCGTCTGCACCACTGGAACGGTAGCGTTTGGACAATAGGTTTGGTTACCTGTAGCCGTAACGACTGGCGGGTCATTGGTGGATGATACGGTCAAAATAGCAGCGTTGGAAGTTATCGTTGCACAAACATAAGTTGTACTTCGGACCAGAACCCGATACCGGTTACCGTTTTGTGACGAACTTACGTTTAAAATCGTAATAGTAGTATTTGTTGCCCCTGAAACATTGGCAAAACTGGCTTCCCCATTCGTACTTACCTGCCATTGATAGGCAAGCGAACTGCCCGTTGCCGCAACCGTGAATGTGGCGTTGTTTCCGACATTGACATTTTGATTTTGTGGTTGGGCGGTAATGCTTGGAGCCGCACCGGCTTCCCTATAATCGAAAACGCTATTGCCGTTGGTGTCGGCGGGTGCACTGTAGCCGTTCGTATTACCCGTAACCCTGCCACTTAAATTGTATCCGGTACCCTGAAGTTCCCCGGTTTGGGTAGCACTTTCGGAGAAGCCCGCCTCCCTAACGTCTTTACAGCCATCGTTATCACTATCATATTCCAAAAAATCACTATTGCCATCGCCATCGGAATCTCGAACCGTATAATCGACGGTTCCCGAATTTTGTTGACCCGATGCCTGTACCGAATTGGGTACACCATCGGTTCCGACGTTTCCGGTAAGTCTTCCGTTGGTATTTGAAACATTATGACCCGCTTCAACGGCGTCATAGATGCCATCGTTATCGCTGTCCAGGTCCAAACGGTTGCCTACCCCGTCGAGGTCGGTATCGCAGGAGGCCGAATTACCCGCTGTCCATGCTATAGCTTTTACCAAAAGGTCTTCACCCGCCGCATTGAAAGGGCCACCATCGTTCGAAAAGGGAACGATTGCCCTTCTACCGGGGGCAGTGCCCGCTTCCATGGCCTGTCCGGTTTCCCATACGGCTATGCCTATATTTCCATTGGCATGGTTAGCCAAAACTGTCCCCGAAGTTAAATTGCCGGCATGGTGATCTCCACGACCAATGTTAAGATTTCCCAAGGGCAATCCTGCCGTAATCGGATGTGTAGTGTTGGTGATGTTTATAGAAGTACCATTGCCGGTGAGCCCTGAAATACCTCCCAATAGCTCATCGTGCAGGGCGGATTCACTAGTAATGATACCTTTCGTCGTAGTCGCCAGATTGGCCACATTGGCAGCGGCCGTACCACTACTCACATCTTCATAGAGGAAGGTTACGTCGTAATTGTTAGCGTTTCCTCCCACGTTTTGATCTACTACGGTAACCGCATAGCCCAAGACCATTAGTTTGTCGATGGTATTCTGCTCCTCGGTTTCCGGGGTGCCGTTGGTGACCCACAAAACGGTAGTGGAACACTCGACGCTATCCAAAATACCATCGTTGTCATCGTCGGCATCGCAGGCATCTCCAATGCCGTCGCCGTCCGTGTCAAGTTGATTCGCGTTTGCGGAGAATGGACAGTTGTCCGCCCCATCGACTACACCGTCGCTATCTGAATCGGATGCATTGACCACGGCAGAAATCCTTACATTATCAAGCCATACGGCAACATTATTTCCCCAATTGTTGCCCGTGTTCAAAAAACGAATGGTGGTATTGGCCGAAATGTATGCCGATATATCTTGGCTAAACGTGCCGCTAGTACCGGAGTTCAGTGATCCAACGGTCGTGTACGTGCTACCATTGCTGGAAACTTGAATATCCAATCTGCGATTACCACCTAAATTTTGCCCTGTCCACGAAAATGATAATGTTGCGGTTGTCGCTCCCGAAAGATTGGCGCGCCTCCGAATCATTTCCACATCGGTGTACAACCACCAAAACTGAAGAACGTTACCTGTTATCATAATATATTGACTGGTAGGGCCAAGATCCGTATCACCGTTTTCAATCCAATCGGTGGCCCAGTTTTGGTTGCCGTCGTTATTTGAATAGGATACGGAACTAAAATTATCCCTATACGTCTGCTGGCCAAAAGAAATTGCCGTCAGAAAAAGGAAAAACAGTAAGGTTGTATGGACTAAAAGTAGCTTCATAAGATTGTAGTGCGCTCAATTATTTTTTGGAGATAACCAATTTACGAGACAATACCTACCCATAATATCGAACCTATGCAGGGCATTACCATCAAAACTAAATTATATGCGGGCTTGGCTAAAATAAATGTTGTGAAAGCCGTTTTAATGATGGTTAAGCGGGCGATTGTATGGTTCACCCATTTAATTCTTCTTGACACGATGGGTAATCTTTCGATTTGTAATAACGGTTTTTACCCTAACTGTCAACAATGCTGAAGATGAAATTGTAGGAGGGCAGCTCGATTCAAACTTTGACGCCAAAACACGATACCTATATCCATTTTTATCTATATCCGCCGTCTTTACAGTGAGGGCTGTTGACTGAGTGCCGGCGTACTCGGCGCCGTTTGTAATGTTGTTGAAGCCTATTCCCCCATCTATACTGACCTGCCATTGATTGGTATCAGCATTGGTCGTAGATATCGTAAAAATGGCATTACCTCCAATAACAACAAATTGATCTGGTCCAATAGAAGTGGTAGAGGGGGTGTGTTCGGTGACGATAATTGCAGTCCGAGACCCACTAAGACAATTGGTCGTACTATTTCGTGCTTCAGCATAAAAGGTGCCAGGACCGATTGGGCTGTAAGCTGTATTGTCCAATAGTAATAATGTACCTCCACTGGCTGAATCATACCAGTCCACCGTCTCTCCCAAGCCTACCGTAGCGGTTATACTTGAAACAGAATCTCCGGCGCAATAGGACTTGTTACCTCCACTGGTAGGTGCACTTACCACGGGACACAAACAATTAGGGGCGGTTACGGGAAGTGGATTGGTACAGCCATTGGCATCGGTCACAGTTACCACAATATTGGTTCCGGACGACACATCGGTTATGGCCCATACATTGCCAGAAGTATTTGTAACGGTGCCCGCAGTGCTCGATACGGTACCCGTACTAACCGTTACTTCCATTTCGTAGGTAGTGGGTGAAAAAAGCCTAAAAACACACCTTGGGGAACTGGTGACCGATATCGTAGGCCTCGGAAGAATGGTCAGTTTTACAGAAGTTCTAAAAAGACTTTTACGTCCAGAATCTGAATTATCTACACTTTCGCCGTAATAAGTAACATTACCTACGGTATTTAAGGTAGGCGAAACCGGAGAACCGCCACTAGTAGCGGTATACCATACTACATGAGCTCCAGATGGAGGAGTTGCGGAGGCTGTCAGGGTCTGGATCGGGTTTTCTTCACATTCACTAATATCTCCATTACTGCTTGGCGGAGGCAACGCCCCTTCTACATCTTCAAAAGAATAATCAGATCCTCCATTTCCATTACAGTTTGAGAATTTATTGGCTCCAATATAAATGTTCTGGGAAGCATTACAATTCTTATCTGTTTTAATCTGCCCACCATTATTGTATATTATCGCACCCTCGGGTAAATGTATATCAGCATTCTTAACCCATGTAAGAATACCGTCATTTTGTACGGCGACCAACATAATATTGACGTCAAAATCTCCATTACTTGGAATCGAAAGGGTGTCATTACCACCGGATTGATCTCCAATTATAAGCTGATCTATCGTATAACTGGTTATATCCACATTCAAGGTTACCGTGTTACCGCTGCCAATAGTCACCGTGGTTATATTGCTGTTTTGGCCAGGATAAGAAGTGGCGTTCACCCAACTTGAACCGTTAAAGATTTGCCAAGTACCGGAGCTACTCCAGTTCCCAGTTGACTTTGATCTATAATCGCCGGTTACCTGTGCCAAAATAGGAAAACCCACTAAAAAAAAGAAAGCTATTAAAACGAAACGTCTTAATATATGGCTTAAGCATATAGTTTTACGTAACATATATTTTTCGGTTGTTGCAAATTTTATATACAATCATCAATAGAATAATTAGAGGTTATGCCAATCGAAAATAACTTTGATAATGGTAAAGCATCAACTTTTGTAGGTATTAAAGTCTTTCCCTCAATTATGGTTAGAGTTTTTATCGTACCATTGTTTTTGTTAAAATATAAGCGGAAAGATCTTGACTGATGCTACCGGTAAAGTTTCTCGTTACTGATCCGATAGTTGTAACTTGCTCCGCCATTACTCTAAATATGAACAATTAGTGTTATGCTACTACCCAGTGTTATTGCTTACTAGTTGAAGGCCAGTGTGGCTGAAAAAGATCCGGCTAGGTCGGCAAACCGTCTTATACTTTCCCGCCGTGTATATTAAAGCTCCAATCTATTACTACTAATTTGGTATATATGGGGTAGTCGGTCCTAAATCGGTATCCCGATTTTCAATCCATTTCGTTGCAAAGTTTGAGGCACCTCTATTGCTGGAGTAACTAACCGCAAAAAATTATCACGAAAGGTTTCTTGGCCAAAGATTATTGAAACTAAAAATATCAATAACAAAGTTTTGTTGAAGAACTGAAGCAATGCAAACTAACACTCAAAATTATAAATGTTTCTTACTTCGACCTAAATAATGTTGTGAACTCCCAAAATACGTGTGTTAACCTTCAGAACCAAGTCATTTTCGGAGTTTCAAATCTTAAATTTTACTTTTTCAAGTACAAAAAAATTACATATAAAGACTGCTGAAAAGAACTTGACAGATTTTTTTACTCCAATATAATAAACTCCGACCGGCGGTTCAATTCGTGCTTTGCGGGCGAACATTCCACACCGTTGGCGCAGTCGTTTATGAGTTTAGTCTCTCCAAAACCTTCGCTGCTTAAGCGGTCTTCGGCGATTCCTTTTTTGACCATGTAGGCGACCGTGGCCTCGGCTCTTTTTTGGGACAACCAAAGGTTGTATGAGTCCTTGCCCCTACTGTCGGTATGGGCATTGACCTTTATCGTAAGGCTGGGATATTTTTCCATCGCCGCGATTATCTTTTCGACCTCGATTTCAGAATCTTTGCGAATGTTGTATTTGTTGTAATCAAAGTAGATTACACTCAATTGAAGGAGTTTGGACAGATCATCTCCGAAACCGGCAGACACCGTATTACGCTCAAGCGAAAAATCGATGATCATTGGTTCGCCTGCCGATTTTGCCAAATATTCCTCGGAGGGTATGTAATCTTCCATCATAGCCCTGACAAAATTCCCCTGGTTGCAGTCCAGCGACACTGTATACTTGCCTTGGGTATCGGTCGCTACCGATGAGATTTCTTCGTTGTTTTCGTCAATGACCTTCACGGTGGCCCCTATCAGGGGTTCATTGGATATGTCATCCATGACCCTGCCGCTAACCGGTTGCTTGCAGCCCAGCATCAAGGGTTTAACCTCTAGAAATTCGTAGATATCATCACCACCAAGACCCTCGGAACGGTTTGAGGCAAAATATCCCCGTTTAGTCGCCTCATCCATTATAAAAGTAAAATCGTCGTATCTACTGTTGATGGGTTCTCCTACGTTCGTAACCCCGACATTGGAACTTCCATTTTCTAATTGAACGGCGAAAACGTCAAGCCCGCCGAGCCCGGGATGACCGTCGGATGAGAAATATAGCACGTCATTACTGCTCACAAAAGGAAAGGTTTCCCTAGCCTTCGTATTGATCGACCTGCCCAAATTTTCGGGGGTTCCGAAACTACCATCCTCTTTAATGTCAACTTTAAAAATATCGGATTCCCCGAGGGAACCGGGCATATCGGAGGAAAAGTACATAGTTTTTTCATCAGGGCTCAATGCGGGATGTGCCACCGAAAAGGCATCACTATTGAACGGAAGTTCTTCAATATTCGTCCATACCCCCTCTACCAATGAAGCCTTGAAAATCTTGAGACGTATAACGCCTTTTTCATCCTTTATGTACTTTTTGTTTTTGAAATTGTTTCTAGTAAAATATAATAGGTCGCCGTCTTTAGTGATTATGGATGTAGATTCGTGCAATCGTGTATTTACGCCAGCGCCGAGCTTAGTGACCACCCCAGCGGTTGCGCTTTCGGCATTTACATTATATAAATCCAAGAAATCCGTGGCGGTCCATGTATGTCGGTTACGGGCAAAATTGCCGGTATCTCGATCTGATGAAAACAGAAGTCCCTCTTTATAAAAAGAAGGGGCAAATTCGGAATAGGGAGAATTGTATTGAAAAGGAGCGACATTGAACCGACCTGAATTTTTTTTGATTTCCTTTAGATAATCCTTTTCGTTCGTGTAGGCTGATGCCCTTTCATCGTCATTGGTGACCTCTAGAAATTGGGCCATTATGGTCTTCGAAGTTTCGTAATCTTCAAGTGTTTTTAATGTCTGGGCGTATCTAAAATAATACTCGGGGGGCGTATCGTCAGGATAGGTATCAACCAACCGCTTATAGATATCGGAGGCTTCTTTGTAATCGGCATTAAAATAATAAGAATTGCCCAATTTTTTTAACAAATCCGCAGAGACATATCCTCTATCTAAAACTTTTTTATAGATATCAATAGCGGGACTAAAGGAATATGCTTCATATTTCTCGTTCGCCTTATTAAGGAGTTTTTCTTGGGCGACCCCCTTTATCCCCACCAAAAAAGTTATAAGTATAACTATGTATATCCTATATATCATTTGCCCCAAATTATTTTAGAAGAAACGTGGTGAAACCAGTTTTTCGAAAGATCTTAGCAGTTCCCACCTTAAAAAAATCTCAAAGGATCCGTCGCTGAACTGTTTGGCTCCAAAGTCCGTAGTTTCTTTATCATAGGCCAGGCCCAGCATAATCTGATCGGTAATCTGAAAACCGGCCAGGGCACTTACCGCTGCATCCCAACGATAAGCAGCACCAAAGGAGAACTTTTCTCTAAACAGAAAGTTGGCGGATACGTCTACTTGTAACGGAGCCCCACCCACGACTTTAGTAAGCAATGCGGGCTTAAATTTCAGATTGTCGTTCAAATCGAATACATACCCTGTTATCATATAAAAATTGACCCGATCTTTGGCAAGGAAATCGATGGCGTTCGCATCGGAGTCCGAATTGTCGAAATGCTCGGTCTCCAACAGATTTGGCGCGGAAAGGCCAAGATAAAATGTATTGGTATGGTAATAAACGCCCAAACCTACGTTCGGCGAAAATCGGTTTTCAATGTTATCGGTAAGTATCGCTTCTTCAAAACCTTCGCGTTGCCGCAGCTGTTCGAAGTCGAGATTTAAAAGGTTGCCGCCTAATTTTAATCCGAACGACAACTTGCCTTGTAAGGATACATCGACCGTGTACGAAACCAAGCCATCGATGTAAGTTTCCTGAACCGTACCCTCCCCGATTTTATCGTTGACGACAGAAAGGCCATATCCTACATTACTATTTCTAATAGGTGAGTGCAGATTAAAGGTAAAGGTCTGCGGGGCGCCGTCAAGACCTACCCACTGCGACCTGTACAGTCCCGCGATACTCAGTTGTCCCCTAGAACCCGCATAGGCGGGGTTTACGCTCATGGTATTGAACATATATTGGGTGTACTGCGCATCTTGTTGGGCGCTGGCCGTATCCCAAAAAACCACGAAAAGGAAAAAGAAGGCTAAGAGGCTCTTTTTAAGAATCATAAATAGCTGTATTGGTATCGTTCAATTGAGTTCTGAGTAAATGCTCACTTGCTGATGTAGATATAGCCGCTGTCGGTTTTTCTTTCTTCATCTACTGTATTGTACTCAAATATATAAAAATATACGCCCGCCGGTAAATACTCTTGGGCGTT
>RCMY010002406.1_pt1 | contig 17002 bp, 6 predicted proteins | sample 2041341 | NCBI WGS metagenome assembly RCMY01 (sample SAMN09708234, study PRJNA481090) | Marine sediment metagenome, whole genome shotgun sequencing project. | reverse complement strand
TCTTGCCGGAGAAAAAGCGGCGAAGCTTACCTTCAGCTGGCCTCTTTTTCTACCTGATTAAGTGATGCACTTCAAATTTGAATCCAAGTATTAAGCGCTGTAAACTTTAACAATTTCGAAAAATGGCAATATAAATGCGACGTGATATGTAGGTTCATTGTGTTGCTCCTTAATAGTTAAATTCAAGAACGCATCGGCTAACATTGCGCCGCGTTCTTTTTTGCGTTCTTTCCTGCGTCTTTATAATGAATTTGAGTACGGATTGATTGATGTACTCCAGCACTTCATCACTCCTTTCGTTAATAAAAAAATGTCCGCCGTCAAACAGCCGCGCCTCAACTACAGTGTCGAACAGTGGAGCCCAGGCTGATAGTTCATCGGGCGAAACACAGAGATCATTTCGTGCCCCCAGCAATGTCAATTTGGTTGCCAGTCTTTGCCTGGAAAGATTGACATAGGATTCCACTAGTTTGTAATCCGCACGCAGTGCCGGCAGGCACAGCGCCATCAACTCGGCGTTGCGCAATATTTGTGGGGGTGTGCCGTTAAGCTTTGCCACTGCGGCTATAAAATCCTGATCATCCTTTGTGTGAATGGCGGTGCGCTTGTGCGAGTGAAAGGGTGGAGTAGAAGCAGATATCACAACGTGAAGCGGTAATGGCATTCCTTGTCTTTGCATTTCCAGTCCCAGTTCATAGGCTATCTTCGACCCCATGCTATGACCGAAAAAAATCAAGGGTTTGTCACACAGTTCGGTGATCGCTTTGCTCAGGTCTCTAATCAGGCTATGCATATCTTCATAGGGCGGATCGAATAAGTACACCCCGCGGCCGGGCAGCTGGCAGATGACGAGTTCTGTACCAGGGTGCAACAGCGATTGCCATCTCAAGTAATGGTTTGGGTTGCCGCCGGCATAGGAAAAGCAGACCAAGCGCAATTTATCCCCGGGATTTGCGTTACAACTATGCAGTAGCGATGAGTAATTCATAAACGTTCCTGTTAGTGAAACCGACTGCGGTTGAATATGGATGAACTTAAAAGTAAAAGCGTAAAGTCATGCGCAGGTAATCGTCGTTGCGAAATGCATAGAGCAAATCGTTTGGTTCAAGATTGCGAAATACCTGGCCTTCCAGCGAAAGAACCAGGTCGTCTCTGATTCTGCTCTCCAATTCCAGGCGCAGAGCTTGCCCTCGCGTGTCAAGGGCATGGTAAGCACCGACTAACAGACTGGTTTGTGCAATGTTATTGGCGACCAGTCGTAGCCCCAAAAAAATATCATCCTGGAACGGCGTGGTCGCGCGTTCACCGCGCTCGTCGTATAGATATTCAGCGATATAACCCAGGTCCATGGCTGAGCCAAGCAGGCCAATCTGGGTGTATTCAAAACCACTGACCAGCGCGTTATAACTGCCTTGTTGATTGCCTCTGCGATGCAAGGCCTCCAATTTCAGCAGCAAACCATCGCTGGTCATTTGCAGGTCGATGCTGGTTTGCTGTATTTGTTCATAGTAGGGTGATAGCACGATGACGCCGCCCGCATTGAGCACCGGTTGCAGCAGGGGTTCACGGCTTGTGCCACTGAAATGCGCCAGACCGATGTCCCAACGGCCCATGGTATGGGCGTAGCGCAGCGCGAAATCCTGATGCGTTTTCTCGGCGCCGGATGCATACGCTGTCAGGTCATCATCGATTTCAAAAGCCGGGGTCAAACGACTACCGGCGCTGGGGAAAAGTCGTTCGCGAAATATCGGTAGCCAGAACAGTTGCAGGTTGCCCCAGTTCTGATGGCTTTGCCATTTCAACATAGGCTGGCCTAGCTTGAACTCTTCATCAATATTGTCTGCCACCGAAGTCGTGTTAAGAATGTCCACCAGATGACGCGACTCAGTTACTCCCCAGAACTCGGTCATCACGCCGAGTGTGATGTCATAGTTATCCTGGTAGTAGCTCAGCGCCAGCGTGCGAAAATCTCCCCGCGTACGCTGCTTGTCCCGCTGGTCATAGGCAAGATAACTATCGAATTCAAACTGCCAGTTGCCGTTGTTACTGCCGTTTTCGTAAGCAAGGGAAAAGTAGCTATGTTGATTGTCGTTATAATCCGCGTTGTTGGCTGTGTCATCCTGGTAAAATGACTGGTATTCAATTCCCAGTTCAATATCCGCAGCGAATGCCTGGGCACCGACACTGGCGAGCAGGGCAATCACAGCGAGACTGTCGCGCACAAATTTATTAAAACCGATAGTGGTAGTTTTCATAGCGTTCCCTGCTACAACAGGCTCACTTCATTGAGCGGAGTTTGGATTGGGCGAAATCGGCGGCGGTAAGCCCGGTACCGAACTGGTAGTCCTTCCAGATGAGTTGCGTTACCCGTCCGCTTTGATGGTTGCCCATGATCATTTTTGCCGGCCGCCAATAGGCATCCAGATAGCGTTCGTAGCCCTCAAGGCGGAGGGTTTTTAGTTTGTCGCCCTTGCGATCGTAATATTCGATTTTACGCGGGCGAAAGATCTCCTTGTCGACCCACTCATACAGTTTGCTGTAACCGGAATCAGAGTAGGCTGGGATGTTTTCCACGACATAGCAATCGACCCCGTCGATGCTCTCAGAGCGCAGAAAGCGATAGCTGTACTTTTCCGGCATCCAGGTGGATATGTCTTCGTAGGCGAATTCGCTGCCAACGAAGGGCCCGGACTTGCTGCGTGTTGATATGCGTTTTACTCGCTTGACAGCCGGCAAGTACAGCCACTGATCGTCCGGCTTCAAGCCATGCGAATGAATTAAAATCGCCGTCCCTTCCACATCGCGCGGACTGCGAAAGACGTTGACTGAATGGTCGCCGTCGCCCGTTACCTCCAGCACCCTGGTGTAGAACTCACGGCGGCTGAGGGCTTTGCCGTCCTGCATCAGCAGCATTTCAGCTTCGGCTATATAGTCCTCGAAGCCTGCATCGCGTCGCTCGGTTTCTTTGGCGATGGCGAGACCCTTTTTTACCGGGTCATGAATCTGTTCCAGATTGGAACGTGTGGCTTGCGCAAACCCGGTTGTACACAACAGCAGCGGGATAAGCAGCCAGCGCGTGATTTGTAGATATCTTGTAGTCATTCTAATTTTCCTATCGTTAAGGCGGGTTATTGTAAGGGTGATTCGGTAACGGCGGCGATACCGGGTAATTGCTTGGCCGGTTGGGGTTCCCTGGTGCGTATGGCATCGCTGTGTTTGCCGTGATCGAACAATACGAGTAACGCCGGCAATAACAACAGGTCCATCAGTAACGCGAGCACAATAGTCAGCGCGGTGAGTTTTCCCATGCCCGCATTTATTTCGAAGCTTGAGAAGCCAAGTACCGCGAAACCCGCAGCCAGGGCGATGGTCGTAGTCACCAGCGCTTTACCCACTCTCGCGAAGGCATATTGCACTGCCGCTTGAGCATCCAGGTGTAGCGAGCGGCGTGCATGCAGGTATTTGTTGATCAGGTGTACGCTGTCATCGACCACAATACCCAGCGTCATGGCGGCCAGAACGGACAGCGCCAGCCCCACCTGGCCTACCAAAAATCCCCAGATTCCAAACGCCATAGCGATCGGCAGCAGATTGGGAATCAGACTGAGCAAGCCGTATTTTACGGAGCGGAAGAGGACCGCCAGCAGCAGGGAAATTACTACCAGGGCGATGAGGGTACCACTTAACATGCCCTGGATATTGCGCATGCCGATTTTGGCAAACATGATGGTCAGCCCGGTACCCTCGCTAAATTCGATATGGGTAGCGTGTGCCTGTAACCATTCCTGCACGCGGGCGTCGAATGCCAGCACCTCGGCGCTGGACAAGCTTTTCAACGTGGCGGTGATACGGCTGGCATCCTTGCTGGGGTTGATGCGGTCACGCAGGTCCAGGCCATAGGGCAGCGACATCTCATACATCAACAAGTATTGCGCGGCGAGTTGCGGGGAATCGGGCAAGCGATAGAAGTTCGGATCATCTCCGTGCATGTTCTTGTGCAGGCGTTTATAGATATCGGTAACGCTGTTGACATGCAACACCTCATACTGTTGGCGCAACCATTGGGTAAAGTCGTCCAGAGTGCCGAGATAGCCGGGATCATTGATGCCACTCGGCGTTTTGCCGGCGATGGCGTAATCGATATAGTAAATACCCGTCAGGTGTTCGGTGGTGTAATCGGTATGCTGACGAAAGGCTATGTCTTCATCAAAATATTTGACGAACTCGTCGTTGAGCTCGTTGTTGGTAAAGCCGGCAAGTGCGGCGCAGGCAAGCGCCAGAGAGCCCAGGGTAAAACGCCACGGATGGGCAGCGATCCCCGTGGCGAGGCCGTCAAGCCAACGTTGAGTTAAGCCACCGCTGGAAGCTTTAACGTCTATCCTAAGCAGCATCATCAGCGCCGGCAGGAAGGTCAGCGTAAAGAAAAGGGCCATAAGCACACCCAGCGCCGTGATATTACCCAGGTCTCTGAATGGCGGCGCTTCGCTGAAGTTCAGCGTTAAAAAGCCGATGCAGGTGGTAACGCTGGTAATCAACAGAGGTTTAATATTTTCAGTCAGGCTCTGAATCATTGCCGTTTGTTTGCCCGTGCCCCCACGCCGAGCCAGTATGTAGCCCATCAGCAAGTGCACACAGTCGCAGATTGCAACGGTCAGAATAATATTGGGGGCACTGATGTTGACCGGGTTGAGTACAATACCTAGCCAGCCCGCCAGGCCCATGGCCGCAACGATTGAAAAACTCAGCACCAACATAGCCGCCAGGCTGGCGGCGAGTGAGCGCATAAACAGCCCCATTAGCACCAGCGCCAATATGAGCATGGTCGGCATCAGGGTTTTCATATCATGTTCTGAGGCCTCGGCGAAGGCGTTGTCCATCATCACGACGCCGCTGAGGTAGAGGTCAATATCGGGGTTTTTCTCCCGTATAGCGGCTGCCATTGCGCGCACGTGATCGACCACTACCGGCACGCTGCTCAACTCCTTGCCTTTGGGGATATTGATAGTGACGTTGATGCCGGTAACCTGGCCGTCGCTCGAAATGGCTCTATTGCGCAACAGTGGATCGTTAACGGCGATGGTCCTTATTGCCTCAATCTCCTCAGGCTGCAGTGAACTGGCGTTGCTGACAAGATCATCGACGATAATCTCGTCACCCTCGGCGTAGCTGTATTTGAAATTGGAGATGGAATCAACGCGGCTGGAAAACGGAATCTGCCACGCGGCAGCGGTCAGCTGTTCGACCAACGCTAATACCTTTGGATTGAACACGCCCGCTTTTGGCGCCAATACGAACAATACGTTATCGACCTTGGTATAGGTTTGCTCCATCTTGTCCAGCGCCTTGACCTGCGGGTTCTGCTCGCTAAAGTACACCCGCAAGTCCGACTTGAACGACAACTGCGGGATACCCATCGCCGTCGCTACCAGCACCAGCATGGTAAACAGCATGACCTTGATCGGCTGTGCACAGATAAAAGTGAAGTAGCGATTTAACATGGGGAGACTCCTGTCATAAGCAAAGTGTTGTGTACAGCGGCGGCGAGGCTTTGGGCATGTTCGCTTGCCAGCATGGTGATGTGATCACCTTCGACCAGCTGCACCTGCACCGGTCCCGTTGCATATTGGCGCCAGCCTAAACTCGAGGTTGTCAGGTCCGATCCGGGATCGTCGTGCGGGCGGTAATCAAAATGAGGGCTAAGGTCGCGCGCGCGGAATAAGCTGACAGGAATGGGGTGGCCATGGGCTGTCCCTTCGAAGTGCAATTGCGCATTGGCTTTAAACACCTGCAGCAGCGCCTGAATTTGTTGCAGCGGCATATTATCTGGCACCACGTTGGCGCAGGATAATTGTGCACGCAAGCGTTCGAGTTGTTGCGTGTGATCCAGCGTTTCCAGCTGCCCGCTGTCGAGTGAGAGCTGCAAACCTGTCATATGGGCAATGTTATCGACCAGTACCGAAATCCACTGTGCATCGCTGACAGCACCACATTTGCTTGCCCGAAAGAAATGCGGCGCGGGGGCATCGAGTATCAATAATTGCTCGACAGTGTCACCGGCTGCGGCCAGTTGCTGCGCGATGGCAAACGCAATCAAGCCGCCGACGCAATGGCCACCCAGGATATAGGGGCCGTTGGCCTGCACCTGTTTGATTTCCTTCACCATCTCGGTGGCTATGGCGGACGCGCAATGCAGCGGCGCCGTTATGCCATCCAGACCGCGCGCCTGCAGGCCGTAGAAGGGGCGGTCGTGGCCCAACTTCTCTGCCAATGGGTAAAAATACAATACATTACCGCCGCCGCCCGGTAAAAAAAACAGCGGCGTATTATCGCCCTTTGCCTGTATCGTCACCAAAGAATCCCAGCTTTGCTGGTGCTGGTTGTCGATCAACTCCGCAAGCGCGGCAATGGTAGGATGCTTAACCAGGCTAGCCAGCGGCAACCTTTGCCCTAGCTCAAGTTCAATGGCGGCCACCAGCCGCACCGCCAACAGCGAATGGCCGCCGATGGCGAAGAAATCATCGGTCACCGATAGCTGATCGAGTTTCAATAACTCGCGCCACAGCGCGTGTAATTTGCGTTCTACCTCGGTTCGCGGCGCAACCACCCTGCCGTTGCCACGGCGCTTGAAGCTATGCTCGGGCAGCGCGCGTCGGTCGACCTTGCCGTTGGACGATAGTGGAACGGCGTCAATAAATACCAGTGCTGCAGGTACGCTGTGGACGGGCAACATTGCTGCAAGCTGTTCCAGTATCGCCTGCGCATCGACTTGCAGCGCGCCGCGAGTGGCAAAGGCAACCAGGTAGTCGCCGTCGCAGGGGTGTTCGCGTTTCACCACCACCGCCTCCCGCACACCCTCACAGCGGCACAACATGGCTTCGACTTCACCGAGCTCGATACGAAAACCGCGCAGCTTCACTTGATCATCCATGCGCTGCAGGTATTCGATACTGCCATCTGCAAGGTAGCGCACCAGGTCGCCGGTTTTATACATACTGGCCTTGCCAGCGCTGCAAAACGGGTCGGGAATAAACTTGCTTGCAGTCAATTCTTCGCGTTTGAAATAACCGCGCGCCACGCCGATACCGCCAATATGCAACTCGCCGTTGACACCCACCGGCACCCGCTGCAGGTACTGGTCGAGGATATGAATCTGGATGTTGGCGATCGGTTTACCGATGGGTACGACGTTGCCGTTCGCCGTCGCGCTACACTGATGTGCGGTGACATCGATAGCCGCCTCGGTCGGCCCGTACAGGTTGTGTAGCTCGGTATCCAGGCGCTGGAAAAAGCGCTGCTGCAAATCGTGGCTGAGTGCCTCGCCGCTGCAGATGACGCGTTTGATGCTGTGGCAGTTTGCGGAGTTTTCATCGGCGACAAAAAGACTCAACATCGACGGTACGAAATGCAGCGTGGTAATGTTTTCACGGCGAATAATATCGATGAGATAGGCGCTGTCCCGGTGACCGTCAGGTTTGGCAATGACCAGCCTCGCCCCGCTGATCAGCGGCCAGAAAAATTCCCACACAGAAACATCAAAACTAAAAGGAGTTTTCTGTAGCACAGTGTCGGTTTGGTCCAGACTGTAGGCGTCCTGCATCCACAACAAACGGTTGCATATAGCGGCGTGGGTATTCATCGCGCCCTTGGGCTTGCCAGTAGAACCCGAGGTATAAATCATATACGCCAGGTTTTCCGGAGCGACGGCGTTGCGCGGATTTTGCGCGGCAAATTCGTCGAGTTGCAAGCGCTCCACAGGTACCACTTCGGCGTCGATCACGGGCAGCGCTTCCAGCAAATGGGTCTGGCTCAATAACAGGAATGCGTCCATATCGTTGAGCAGAAAGCCAAGCCGCTCGGGGGGATAATTCGGATCGATAGGTACATAGGCGCCACCGGCCTTGAGTATGGCGAGCAGTGTAATCACCATGTCGAATGAACGGTCCATGCATACGCCGACTTTGGTTTCCCGGCTGACACCCCGCTGCATAAGATAGTGCGCCATGCGGTTGGCGCGACAGTTCATTTCCCGGTAACTCAGGTCCGCACCGGCAAAACTCAGCGCAGTGCGGTCGGGCGTGTTGACCACCTGCTGTTCAATCAATTGATGCAAACTCTGATGGGCTGGAAAATCGTGCCGGGTGTCATTCCAATGCAGCTGTTGCTGCTGTTCTTCTTGCGTCAGCATATTCAGGCGCGCAATCTCGCCATGTGGATTGTCGGCGATCGCTGCCAGCAATTCGCGGAAATGCTGTTCCAGCATCTGCATGTTCTGCGCCGTGAAAAGTGCATTGTTGTATTTGAAGATGGCGTAAAACCGGCCTTTGGTAACGGCGATCTCCAGCTCCAGTTCGAACTGACCCTCTTGCTGGCTCAATGGGTATTGCCTGATATCCAGGCCCGCCCACTGGATGCGTGGACCTCGTTGTCCCGGCGCCCAGCCGGCGCTCAGACCGCCGTGCTGCTGCGGATTTTGAAACACGAAGGATGTCTGTGAAAAGGGTGTGTAACTGCTATCGCGTTTTGGGTTAACGGCCTCGATGACAGACGCGAACGGATACTGTTGATGTTCCAGCGACTCTAACACCTCGTCATTGACCCGTTGCAGAAAGTCACTGAACGGTGAGTTGCCCGGCAGCCGCGTGCGTATAATCACCGGGTTAACGAAGTAGCCAATAGTGCTCATAAATTCGCTTTGCAGACGCCCCAACGTAGGCGACGCGACGCAGATATCCGCCTGCCCCGAGTGGCGCGAGAGCAAGCAGTAATAGGCCGCTAACAGGACTACATAGGGGGTAACAGCCTGCGATTTTGCCAGCGCGCTGATCTCACCGGTCAGTTTTTCCGGTATCTCGAAGTAATGGCTGGCGCCATCGTAGACCTGCACAGCAGGCCGCGGCTTGCTGATATCAAGCGTCAACGGCTCGAGGTCAGGTGCCAACTTATTGACCCAATAGGCTTGCGATGCGCGGCCCTGGTCACTCGTCAGCAGCAACGCTTGCTGGCGGCAGAACTGCTGATAAGCCAGTGATGGGTTGGGCTTAATGGCACTGTTCCCCCGCAGCAGTGTTTGATAAACCTCTTCCAGTTCAGCCATTAAAACCCACAGCGAAGTGGCGTCGATTGCAATGTGATGAATCACCAGCATAAATACGCTTTGCCCTTGCGCCAGCGTATATAAATGCGCGCGCAGTGGCATTGCGGACGCGAGGTCAAACGGCTGGCGATAATCCGCAGTAATTCTTGCGTGGAGCTGCTCCTCGGTGAGAATGCGCGCATCGCATCTGGCCAGCGTCAGCCTGGCCCTGGCATTGACTTCCTGCACGTTGTCGAACTCCTGCGATTCACCGCGTTGCCTGACGGCGTAGCTGGTGCGCAATATGGCATGCCGTTGAATGACAATATTCAAGGCTTTCTCCAGTAACGACTGATCCACTGGTGAATAGATATAGAAAGCCATAGCGACGTTATAGGCCGGAGAGTCCGGAGCATTTTGATGAATAAACCAGAGTGATTGCTGGCCCTTCGACATAGGCGCACTAGTGCGGATGTGCTGACTTTTCTTGCACAGCAACTCTTCCGCCAGTGCTTTTTTTTCCTGCAGACTCAGGTTCTGCAAGATCATTGGTGCCACATTGGTAGCGCTCGGTGGCAATTCCCGTACTGTCATGTTGGTATCCTCCTTGATAATAACCACACCTTCGGTAAAGGCGCGGTATCCAGTAATAATTATTTGCTGGTCAGCAATTCAATTCCATTTCCTGTAGTAACAGCGCATCAAGCTCATCTTCCGATAAGTCTTCCACTTCAAGCTGCAAATTATGCTCGACCTCGGGTTCAGCGCTGGTCGCCGCTGCGGTAGCGATGACTGCCATGTTTGGTGTTGTCTCGGCAGCAGTCGAACCCGCTTGTTGGGCGACCAGACCGCCAAGTTTGTTGGCGATGACCTCGGCCAGCTTGGTGATGCTGTTACCTTTCATCAGTTCCAGAATGGAGATGTCGACTTTGAACTCATCACGAATTTGCATTTGCAAATCAATCGCCATGAGTGAGTCCAGCCCGTAACGATTGATGGGGGTGGTGAGGTCTATCTGCTGCATCGTCAATTTCAAGGTGGTTGATAGCATTTCGCTAAAGCACTGCGTGATGGCCTCTGCCAGCGCAGCAGGGCCGCGCCCGTGCATAGCGGGCCAGCTATTCGTATCTTCCTGCGCGTCGTCGGCTTGCACCAGTTCCATAAAGCGCGCGCTGCCACTGGCGGGCTCGAACTGCTTCCAGCGCTGCCAGTCAACATCGAAAATGCCGAGTTGCGCGACCGGTGTTTGCAACGATCGGGCGAATGCCTCAAGCGCCTGCTGCTGGGAAAATGCATGAATTCCGATGTGGGCAAGGTGGCTGGTGATGTTGACATCGGCGGCCATACCCACAGCCGCCAGCGCGCCCCAGTTAATAGAAGTTGCGGCAAGATTGTGAGCGTGGCGGAAGTGTGCCAGATTATCCAAAAACAGATTGGCGGCAACATAATTACCCTGGTTGCGGTTGCCAATCAGGGAGGACACGGAGGAATAAAGGACAAAACAATCGAGTTGGATGTGCTGCGTCAAGCTATGCAGGTTCCAGGCGCCTAGCGCTTTTGGACGCATCAGCGCCGCCAGGCTGTCGCGGTCGATGGACAGCAATTCTTTATCATCCAGTACCCCCGCCGTATGAAAAATGCCGGCCAGTGGCGGCATGTCTGCTGCGATGGTTTGTAGCAGAGTTTTTACGGCAGCGGCATCGGCAATATCGGTCGCTACCGTCAGCACCTGCGCACCCGCATTTTCAAGTTCGCCAACCGCCTGTTTTGCAGACTCAGTGCGAGCACCGCTGCGGCTGACCAGTATGAGGTGGCGAGCACCCTGAGCCACCAGCCAATGCGCCATGCCCAGTCCGAAACCGCCGAAGCCACCGCTAATGAGATAGCTGGCATTAGATTTAATCTGCACGCTGGCGCTATTCCTGGCGATCACCTTAAGCTCTGTGCCGGGTTCCAGTGACAGCACGCCGGGTTGATCGCTAGCGGCAGGGAGCGCAGCGCTTGTAAGCACGGGCAGGTGAACCCCATCGCTGTCGAGTTCCGCGAAAACCTCCTGTAGCTGGGCGCTCGCGAGTGCGGGCGACGCCAGGGTTCGCTCTACCACTTTGGACTTGCTCAACCGGATTTGAACCTTGCCGGATGACATTGCATAGGCCGGCGGCGAGCCGACCTCGTGGTCGAGGATTTCGATAAGGCGGCCACTGTCGGCCAGCAGTGAGTCGAGGTGGATATGCGGCTGCCTGCCGACCGTAGACACGATGAGATCAAAACCACCCTCGCGCTGCAGTCCGGCCAGCTCGTTCATCAGTGATGCCGAGTTTAGCGCCAGGTTTTCGCTGCTGTGCTCGTCTACGTCGACAGCCACGGCAACACAGTCACAACCCCGGGCTTTGGCCAATTGCAGCAGGCATTGACCGCTGGCGGTATCGCTGCCGAGAATCAGCAGTGATAATTCAGGTTTGAGGTTGCCGTGTTGCAGCAGCGCAGTGTGGGCGAGCGCGAACCCGGACAAAGCGCCTGCGGCGGCCGACGGCAGCCAGTTGTCGGGCTTTTTAACGAACAGTAGTGCGGACCTGGCCAGGGTTATATAACGCCCAGGTTGACCGCGGTAACAGGCCACAATTTGCTCGCCAACAGCAAGACCCGCTACCGATTTCCCATAACTCACCACCTCGGCGCAAACCTCTTGAATAGATTCTGCGTTCGCGGAATGTGAATGCAGCACCGCGCTGAGCACCTTTATTTCGACTTCATTGTCAGCCACACCACGGCGCGCGCAGAGCTGAAAACTCGTGTTGCCGTGTTGCGCCGGGCCGCGCGCCGCGAGCACAAAGTTGCAGTCTTGCGACGGCCGTATCAGCTCGGGGTGATAGGCATCGTCCAACGCTTTGTGACAGAGGCGATAGCCGAAACGGGCGCCGTCACGCAACGCCACTTCCTGCTCCTGTTGCCGTTCGGCGGTGTCGCTTGCACACTCTGCCACTAATGCGCGTAGGGTAGCGCTGCTCAGCGATGAGTCCAAATCGATCAGCGTGCAGCCCAGGCTAGGCATTTCAACCGCCGCGACGCGCGCCAGCCCGATGACCGCGCTCTGCTGGAAACCACCACAGCGGTCTTCGGCGAGCACGCGATGGGCGTCCTGGGTGAGCAAATAAATTCGCGCCTGTAAATTGTCGCAAAGCCGATGGACGGTTTGGATAAACTCCAGTACGTCGCCGGTTACTTGCAAGTGTGTGGGGTCATCGCTGTGTTGGTTCATGGCCAGGCCATTAACAATTTTTAGGCCGGCATAATCTCTAAAGCCGGCCTGATCGTTAAATATCTCACCTAACTGTTGGGGGTATTGTGGATTGAACGAGTAATGACTTTCACTCAGTTTCGTATACGCTTCCCTGGCGACAACGGTTATCACCTTACCGTCAGCGTGTTTCTCGAAATTCAGTTGCAGTGCTTTACCGCGCTTGTCTTCGTTCAACAGCAGAAGATAGCAAGCTGTATCTGCTGGCGCTGCGTTGCCCTCAGCTGCCAGCGTATCGAGTGGCTGCCAATCGCCCTGGTAGGTCCAGGCGTCGAGATCTTCGATGCTTTTCTCGTCGGTTGAACGCAACGCCTGGCAGCGCAAACCGCATATCTCCGCCAGCACCTTGCCGTTTTCATCACAGAGGGTGATGTCGCCGCTGAGGCTTGCCGCTTCGATGTGTTTTACAGTGCCGTGGCAATAGATAGCGGCGCCAGTCTTTCGGTAGTAGCGCAATTGCTCAATACCTACGGGGATGTACACCTGGCGGTTGCCGCTGGCTTCCTCCGGTAGCGCCGCTAGCAGCGATTGAAAACAGGCATCCAGGACCGTGGGGTGCAACTGGTAATTATCGGTCGGTAATTGCAATGGCTGTTGCACGCGAATAGCCGCCAATACTTCTCCAGGCTTACGCCACAGTTTTTGTATACCTTGAAAATTCGGCCCGTATTGCAGCCCGCGAGCGGCCAACGCGGTATAGATTTCCGCTGCTCGCAGGAGCTGCATACCTGAGACTTGCAGCGCGGCGATGTCGATAGTCTGGTGGTTGCGCAGCTGCAGAGTTTGCAATTTGCCGCTGGCATGCAGCGTGTGCAGGGTTCGATCCTGTGTCTGGTGGCTGTGAATTTCAAAACTACTGTCGCCGGCGTTGTAGCTGGTTTGCATCAGCGGCTCGTCGTCCGCATCGATGACCATGGCATTGTGCAGGCGGATATCGGTTAGCAGGCAGGCATCGTCGTCGAAGATTTCATTGTGCGCCGACAATGCCGCTTCGATGTAGGCCGCGCCCGGTAATATAGTCAGGCCTTCAACCTGGTGGTCCATTAAATAAGGTAGATACTGGGTGTTGATCTGGCTCAGCCAGGTGGCGGTAGGCCCATCTTGTCTGACCCCCAGCACGGCGTGTCCAATAGCTTGGCCGGTGCGATCCTGCTGTGCCTGCGGTGCGTCATTCCAATAGTATTCACGCTGCCAAGGGTAAGCGGGCAGTTGTTTATATTGCGGTCTGACTGCCTCACAGCATGCGCTATTGTCATCCCAGGCAAACACGCTGCTCGACAGCGAAGCCCAGTTGAAGGCATAACCGTGCGTATAAAGTGCCGCCACCGCTTGTTTGATACAGCTCTGCTCGCCAATCGTGCGATTCAGCGAACTGGCCAAAAAACCGCTTGTTCGGTTGTTAGCGAAGCACTCCTTAATGGCTGGAGACAGCACCGGGTGCGGACCAATTTCCAAAAAGTCTTCATAACCGTCTGCCAGCATCTGCTCCATGGCCTTGTGGAAATACACCGGCTTGCGCACATTATTACACCAGTACTCCGCGTCAAAGGCGGAGTCGGTAATACGCTCCCCAGTGACCGTCGAATATACTCGCAGTGAGGGGCTGACTGGCGTTAGGCCCGCCAGGCACACACGTATTTCAGCCAGCAGGGGGTCCATGGTCGGGCTATGATAAGCAACCTCAACTTGTAACAAGCGGTTGAATGCGCCTTGTTCATCCAGGCTGATGGCAATGCATTTGAGCGCGGCATCGTCACCGGCGAGGGTGACTGCAGTTGGGCCATTGATGGCGGCGATGGAAACCTTGCTAGCGAAGGGAGCTATCGCCGCCTCCGCCTGGGCCTGGTTAAGCCCCACTGCCAGCATCGAGCCCTGGTTTGCCGCTTTTTTCTGAATTCGACTGCGCTGGAAGCTGACGGTCAACGCTTGTTCAAGTGACAGAATTCCCGAAATGTAGGCGCTGGCAACTTCGCCGACGCTATGGCCGACGATGGCCGCCGGTTTAATGCCCCAGGAAGACCAGAGCTCAACCAGCGCTATTTGCAAAACAAAGTTAGCCGGTTGTGCGATCTGGGTTTCTGAGATGCGCGACTCGGCTTCCGATTTAGCCAACTCATCCATAATTGACCAGCCACTAATCGCTTTAAACAACCGGTCGCAGCGGGCCACCGAGGCGCGATATACCGGCTCGGAATGCAGTAACTCACGGCCCATGGCCCACCATTGCGGCCCCATGCCGGTAAACACAAAGGCAAGTTTGCCACGCGTTTCGCCAATCTGATTTTCTGTTACGGCCTCATTGGGTATGTTCTGCAGGAATTGATCCAGATTATGTCGCAGCTCTTGCAGGTTATCTGCGGCGACGCTCAGACGATGGCTCATCTGCGCACGCCGGTCGCCAGCGGAGTAGCAAAGATCGCTGATGTTGATGCTGTCACCAGACACTAACGCGAGGTATTGTTGCACTAACGCGATCAGAGCGGGCTTGCTGCGCGCCGATAGTGGCAGTACAAAGCGCTTGCCACTGACCGTTTCCAGCTTACTGTTCAATGATTTTCTGACGGGAGGCGTATAACTTTGAAAGATGGCGCAGGCATTGGTGCCGCCGTAACCGAAAGAGTTGATACCGGTATACAAGGGTTCGTCGCTGTCCGCTAAAGGCATTGGCTGGCGCGGAATAGACAGTTGCAGGTCAGCAAACGGTATTTTGGGGTTCAGCGCTTGCAGGTTAGCCTGAGGAGGCACAGTTTTATGCTGCAGGCAAAGCGCCGATTTAATCACGCCGGCAATACCGGATGCGGCCTCCAAATGACCGATGCTGCTTTTGACCGAACCAACGATACAGGTCTCACCCTTGCGCCGTGCCTGGCCGATGGTGGCGCCGATGGCGGCCATCTCGATGGGATCACCCACGGCGGTGCCGGTGCCGTGCGCCTCAAAATAACTTATGTCTCTCAGGTCGACGTTCGCTTTATGCGATACCTTTCTAATCAAAGCCTTTTGCGAGTCAGCATTTGGTACCGTGATGCCATCGGTACGCCCGTCTTGATTGCAGCCGGTGGCGCGAATCAAACCGTAAATCTTGTCGCCATCGCGCTCGGCGTCGGCCAGAGGTTTGACAACAATCATACCGGCGCCTTCGCCGCGGCCGTAACCGTCGGCGCTGGCATCAAAGGCTTTGGAGCGGCCATCGGGTGCAAGAAAGCTGCCTTTACACAAGCTGATAAACATTTCCGGGCGGTGCATAATATTAACACCGCCGATCAGCGCCAGTTGGCTGTTGCCGTTCCAGATACTGTGGCAGGCCTGGTCCAATGCCACCATTGATGCGGAACAAGCCGTGTCAATAGTCATGCTCGGGCCACGCAAGTCATAGAAGTAGGAAATGCGGTTGGACAGCATGGTGAGCGTCATGCCCACTGCGGTATTGCTAGTTATGGTATGGCGATTGAGCGGGTTGAGTTGCGTCAATTTGTTGTCCAGCATAAAGCCACCGACGAATACGCCAGTCTCGGTACCGGCGAGCGTATCGGGATCGATACCGGCATCTTCCAGCGCTTGCCAACTCACTTCCATCAAGATTCGCTGCTGTGGATCCATGGCCGCCGCTTCACGGGGAGAAACGCCGAAAAACAAAGCGTCGAACTCAAAGATGCTGTCTTGCAGAAAGCCACCACTTTTGACGTACATCTTGCCGGGCTTGTTGCGGTCGGTAGCGTAAAATCGGTTTATCTCCCAGCGGTCGGCCGGCACGTCGACGATGCAATCCTTGGCGGCCATCAGGTTTTCCCAGAAGATTGAGGGACTAGTGGCAGCACCGGGAAAGTGGCAACCCATGCCGACTATTGCCAGTGGTGTTGGGCTTGCAGAAAAAGTGAGTTGGGTCGCAGCAAGCTGCACGGGGGTGTTAAGAATAGTCATGTGTTCTGATCCTTCAGCGCCACAAGTGGCGTAAACAAGCCTGCCGGCTTTCCATGGTGTAAATGCACGAGCGTACCCGACGACACAGACAGAGTGTCATTGAGCAGGAAAAAGTGTACGGCTACGCAGGATTCGGCTCAGTGACGCAGTTAACCGGCATCTTGTGATTTATTTACGAAGGCGGAATCGCGTTGATTCGCACTGCTGGCAGTCCGACAGCCAAAAAGACGGGTTCGTAAATAGTTGAAAGCCCACGGCCACAATCAATGGTTTGTAAGGACAACCGTACCAATGGGATCACTGGCATGCAGATCATAAAACTGTCTGGAGCAATGCAGGCGCATTAAGCGGCGAAGAGTTAAGCGGACGGCTGGCGGCTTGGTCGCAATTTTAGCGGCAGCGAACTAACCTTATTGGTTAGGCACCACTATACTGTGCAGTTTTACAGCACCGGCCCAAGCGTGGCTATTACGTTATGCCATATGCGTTGCGGCAAACGCCAGCGCAGCACTGTCTCTAATACTACCGCCTCAGATTGCTGCATATAATCGAATTGCCGGTCTAGCACATCTTTCGTTATCGCTGCATCGTACAGCAGAATGTCGTTCTCGTAGTTTAAGTTAAAGCTGCGCAAATCCATATTTGAAGAGCCCATGAAGGTGATGATGCCGTCAATGGTCATGGTTTTTGAATGTAGCAGCCCTTCGGTA
>RCMY010002405.1_pt1 | contig 17009 bp, 19 predicted proteins | sample 2041341 | NCBI WGS metagenome assembly RCMY01 (sample SAMN09708234, study PRJNA481090) | Marine sediment metagenome, whole genome shotgun sequencing project. | reverse complement strand
TACTCCAGCCCTTCCTGCAGCATCGGCTGTCCCAGCCACCAGCCGGCAATGCCTTCCTGGGCCAGGTACTGGGTGCCGACGTTCCACACCGTGACGGCCACAACGGCAACGAACAGGAACTTGATCAGCCACGGCGCGGCGAGCTCGCGATGGGACAGCAGAGGCCCCACGAACAGGATCGTTCCGATGAATCCGCACAGGATCCAGATGATGCCGAGGTTGAGATGCTGGGCACGGATGACGTTGAAGTTGAGTACGCCCGCAAGGATCGTTGGATCGGTCTGCTGCAGTGCCAGCAGCATGCCGAAGCCGGTCTGGACCGCGAACAGCACGAGCATCAGCATGAAGAACCGCAGGCTGAGGCGCTGGGTCCGATACTGGATCCTGATCATTGCCCGTTCTCCTGCAGACTGCGGATGTAGGCCGTCATTGCCGAGACTTCGTCAGCGGTGAGCATGTTGGCGTACTCGGGCATGGTCCCCGCCGCGTAGCCCGCGACGATCTGGGTGTTGGCGTTGAGGATCGCTTCGCTCAGATACGTATCGTCGGCAACCACCGTGCTGCCATCGGCCAGGCCCACGTTGGAACCGTACAATCCGCCCCAACCGGGACCGACCAGTTTTTGCGTGTCCGACGAATGGCAGGCCGTGCAGGCGTAGTCCTTCACCAGTTGTGCGCCATGGGTTGCCGGGTCCTGCAGTGCTTCGGCCGTCGCGCTTGCGGCGGCGGCAACCGCAGGTGCAGGCGAAGCGGCTGCCACGTTGAACCCCGGTGACGCGTACTTGAAGGTAAGACCGTCCACCTTCGGCTTGGGTGGCCAGCCTTCGGTATTCATGGCCGAGGTGTATTTGAGATAGGCGATCAGACTCGTCACCTCGTCCGCTTTCAGCGGCAGGTTGGGCATCAGCGAATCGTGGCCGCCGCGCCGCTGCACGCGCTCGGCGGCACCGGGATACTTCCTGTAGTAGTCCTCCAGCGTCGTCGCTCCGCTGTCGGCAATGTGATCGGCCCCCTGCAACTGGATCTTCAACGCGGTGCTGGTCGGCCACGTCGCTGACGAGGGCAGGAACGCCGCGAGCCAGGCTGAGCCCGCGCGTTCATAGGTGTTGGTGAGATCCGGACCCAGGTAGGCGCCGTTGCCGACCATGGTGTGGCAACCCATGCAGTTGTAGGCCTGAAACACGCGCTTGCCGGCGACGGCTTCATGCGATGCAAAGCTGAAGTTGTCGGGCGTTACCTGGCCGCGCGAATCAATGAAAGAGGCCGCCGATAATCCAAGGAAGATGAGGAGCATGAGAAACAGCACGCCCAGGCCGGTGCGTCGGTGAAGGGCTTCCCGGCACGGTTTGCCCTCGCCGCAGCTCATGACTGCCTCCCGCTGTCGCGTTCCGCAGCGGCGAGCGATTCCTTGTCTGCCGCAGCCGCCGTTTCGGCGCGATCCAGTCCGTCATGCTCGAACAGGGTGCGCGTGATGCGCAGAAGTACATAGAAGACGTACACCGCCAGCAGGAAACCGACGGCGAAATAGACCAGCCACATGGCCTGCGATTCGGCCCAGTATTCGAAGTCGCGGTGGTAGGGCCACGACAGCAGCATCGACACGATGCTGGCCAGTATCGCAATAGTGAGATCAATCAGTCGCTGAGCCACATCAACCACCTCGCAAAGAGACGTTGCTGGCACTGCCGCTCCGCGAATCCCCGGGTGTGCTTTGTCAATCGGCAGCTTTGATTTACCGTGCAGCAAGCGTTCAGCACATCTCTTGACCTGGGTCAAGAGATGCGGCTTAAACATGGGTATCTGGCGAGGATCGGGGGCGAACCTTGCGCACCCCGCCTGCTACGCGGTTTTGTCGTCGAGGCAGATTGCGTACTCGCCGAACATCGCCTTGCAGGTCAACCGATCCTCGAGTGCGGCCTGCTCAACCACTTAGTCAACGAAGGTTTGATCAGTGGCCATCGTTATCCATGTGCTCCGCCGCGCAACGGAAGAGAGCGCCGGCGCGGACTTTGATAGCGATCAGCTTCGGCGGCCGGCGGCGAATGTGCCGATCAGCATTCCAAGGACCATGCCGACGATCCCGAACGTCAGCATGTTGTCGCTGCTGGCGCCGATGCCGACCCCGGCGCCAAATCCCATCAGGGCCAGGCCGGTGATCAACAAGGTCTGTTTCCCGCTTGGCCGTGAAGCGCGCGCGCGATCGCGATCCTGATCTGCCTTTTCCTGGAGCATCACTGCATCCGAAGTCGCGTCGGCTTGCTGCTTGTCCATTTCTTCACCTTCACAAAGACGGGACGCCCTATCGACGTACAGCCTGCCTGACGGCGACACACATCGCCAGCCGTGGCGGAAGCACAGCGACCACCGGGTCGAATCCTGTCAGCCCAACGCTTGCTGGTTATCGGCAACGGGGCGCATCAGGACGACCAGCAGCCAGATGTCAATCGTGGATCGGCCGCGGTGTCATGCACTCTCCGGGCGCCTCATATGCGCGACCCGACGTGTGCTGTCAGGTGACGTCCTTGATGGTCACTGACACGCCGTGGACCTTCACCGATTCGATGCCGACGTCGCGGGCGGAAGGGGACGAGTACATCTGGCTGCTTCCGATCACCTGATGGTTGGCGGCAAAGAGGTTGAAGAATGGCTGACCATTGCTGGCTTCCTTCCTTTCGTAATTGCCATCTTCGGAACTATTGACCTGGACGGATGCAATGCCATTCATCGCCGAGCTCCTGGAGGTATACAACTGGCTGGTCAGGATCGTTTCGGCATTTGCAGCTTTGAGGACAAAGTGAAATTGATCATCACTGCTTTTCTTCAGTTCGTACCACCCGGCCATCCCATGCTCCCTTGCGAGTAAACGTGTTCTCTACAAGGCAGTCTATCGCGGCCCTCAAATTCCAACCCGGATGATGCCGATGAGCGCGCCGATGAGTAGCGCCATGATCGGCAGCATGGAAAGCGCAAAGCCAATGCCACGACTGGCGGGAGCAGCGGTGTAGCTACGCCAGTAAACCAGCCTTCCAACCAGATACACGGCGCCGGCTGCCGCCACGTATGACTGGGGCCAGTATTTGGCTGCGATGAAAAGCGACGGCAGGAACGCCACCATCAGCTCCAGGGTGTTCATCTGTACCCGGTAAGCGCGGTCGAACAACTCGTGCCCGGACGTCGCGGGGGCTTTGACGCCATATTGCCCGCGTGCACGACCGACCATGACGCCAAAAAAAATCAGCTGGATGATCGCGAGCACTGCGACCAGATCAACGTAGTTCATAGCTTTCCTTGAGTGTGCCGGTTGCAACCCGCTGTTGGATCCTACGGCAGAACAGCCCTGGCTGAATCAACCTGCTCCTTTGTCGCGGACGACTGCATGGCTTGTTATGCAGTTGCGCCGAAGAGCGCCCCCACTGCCGCGGTCAAGGCCATGGCCAGCGCGCCCCAGAACACCACACGGCCCACGGACGGCAACACCGGTGCACCGCCGACGCGTGCTGCGACAAGTCCCAGCAATGCCAAAAAGACGAGCGAGCTGCCTGCAACGCTCCACATCAGCAACGTGTGCGGAACCATCAGCGCCACCAGCAGTGGCAGGGCCGCACCCGCCGCAAACGTGCCGGCGGACGCAAATGCCGCCTGTACCGGGCGGGCAGCGAGCGTTTCGGAGATGCCAAGTTCGTCCCTGGCGTGGGCCGCCAGTGCGTCGTGGGCCATGAGTTGCGTGGCGACCTCCGATGCCAGTGAGGGGTCCAGTCCGCGCTTGCTGTAAATCGACGCCAGCTCTTCGTGCTCCTGGTCGAAATCCGCCGCCAGCTCGCGGCTTTCCCGAGCCAGGTCCGCTCGCTCGGTGTCGGCCTGCGAACTGACAGACACGTACTCACCCGCTGCCATCGACATCGCACCGGCGACCAGGCCAGCGACACCGGCTATGACGATGGCGTTCGTGCCTGCACCAGCAGCGGCGACGCCCAGCACCAGGCTCGCGGTCGAAACGATTCCGTCGTTCGCCCCCAGAACGCCGGCGCGAAGCCAGCCGGTCCGATGGGTTCTGTGACGCTCACTGTGCCTCATGCCTTCCCACCCTGATCGCCCGGGGCGACTGATCGCTTCATTGACGTGCCGCCCGTGCTCAGCCGCGCCAATAGTGGTTGGCGGCCGCCACGGTCTGAAAATTGATCGCGATGACTTGTGAGGCGGCGGTCAGGCCATCGGCCGAGTTTGCGTACTCCGGTCGCAACTTCTTCATCGTTTCCGGATCGGGCTGGGTGTACTTGACGCCACGGCGGCTCAACGTAATGGCAAGCTCAAAGCCGTCCTGTGGTGTGGCGGTGATCAGTGAGGGCAACCACGCATCGGTCATGTCGAGTACCTGTATGAACGGAAACAGCAATGGAGTGCCTGGATCGGCTGAACAGGCATACCATTGAACGAGTCTCCGATGCCACTTTTTCCCTGAAGTATCCGTGTTGCCTATGAAAATCCTTGAGCCGATCACCGTCGGTGGCGTGACCTTCAAAAATCGCATCATGTTCCCGCCGCTCACCACCGGCTACGAGGACGAAGACGGCAGCATCAGCTCGCAGAGCCGTGCTTTTTACACCCGTCTTGCCAAGGGCGGCGTCGGCTACATCGTGCTGGGCGATGTCGCGCCGATCCGCAGCTTTGCGCCCACGCCCAAGCTCTTTGAAGACAGTCAGATCGAGAGCTTCCGCCTGCTCGCAGACAGCGTGCACGCGTATGGGGCGAAGCTGGGGCTGCAGATCTTCCATCCCGAGTACGACACCGACGCCATCAATGCGCTGTTCTTCAGCGGCCAGAAGGACAAGGTGCGCGCGGCGCTGCACCACGACATGGAGTGCTTCGTCAACGAAGTGACCGAAGACGCCTTGCTGCAGGTGATCGAGAAGATGTGTGCCTGTGCCGTGCGCGCCGAAAAGGCGGGGGCGGATGCCATCCAGGTGCATGGCGACCGGCTGGTCGGCGTCCTTTGCAGCACCAAGATGAACCAGCGAACCGACAAATTCGGTGGCTCGCTGGAGAACCGCACCCGGTTCGCGTTGATGCTGGTGCGCGCGCTGAAGCAGGCGGTGCCGGGGATGATCCTCGATTACAAGCTGCCGGTGGTGACACCGGAGCGCGGCAGGGGCGGCGTCGACGAGGCTGACGCGCCGCTGTTCGCCCAGTGGCTGCAACAGGCCGGCGTGGACATGCTGCATGTCGCGCAGGCCAATCACACCGGCAACATGGCCGACACCATTCCGCCGATGGGCGTGCAGCCCTACGCCTTTTTTGCCGACATCGCGGGCGCGGTCAGGCAGGCGGTTTCGATCCCTGTCAGCACGGCGGGACGCATCATCGACCCCGCGATGGCCGAGCGCGTCGTGCAAAGCGGGCAGGCCGACATCATTGGCATCGGTCGTCCCCTGCTGGCCGACCCTGACTGGGTGAGCAAGGCCGCCGCAGGTAACGCCTGCGACATCCGGCGATGTATTTCATGCAACCGCGGTTGTACCGACAACATCCAGAATCGCGCGTTCATCGCCTGCGTACTCAACCCGGAGAACGGCTACGAGGAAACGCGCTCGATCACGCCCGCTGTCGAGAAGAAAAACGTCGTGGTCATTGGCGGTGGTCCCGCAGGGCTGGAAGCCGCGCGCGTCGCCGCGACCAAGGGTCATCGCGTGACATTGTTCGAGAAGGAATCCCGGCTGGGCGGGCAACTGAACATCGCCGCGGTTCCGCCGCGAAAGAAGGAAATCTTCCGCGCGGTGGAGAATCTTCAACACGCGGCATCCATCGAGGGCGTCGCGTTGCGCATGGGCGAGATGGCCACCAACGAGAGCGTATTTGCGCTGACACCCGATGCGGTGATCGTCGCGGTGGGCGCGTCGAGTTTCACGCCCCCTATCCGGGGCGTGGATGGGCCGAACGTGCGTGATGCGTGGAAGATTCTGTCTGGCGAGCAGACCGTCCAAGGCCGCGTGGCGGTGATTGGCGGCGGGCTGGTCGGCTGCGAGACCGCGGAGTACCTCGCCGAGCGCGGCTGCAAGGTATTGCTGGTGGAAGCACTGGACACCATTGCCAGCGGCATCAGCAACACCGTGCTACCCACCCTGCTTGAGAACTACCGGATGTACGGCGTCGAGCAATACACGGGCCACACGGTCACCAGCATCGGCGAGGACGAATTGGTTTGCGAGGACAAGCAGGGCTCTGAAGTCCGGATCGCCTGTGACTACGTGGTCATGGCCAGTGGTGCACGAGCGGTCGCCTTCGACACCGACGCCCTGACTGACAAGGGGGTCGAAGTGGTCCGGATTGGTGATTGCGCGGAAGTCGCGGACATCGCTCACGCGATCCAGACCGGATACGACGCCGCCAACGCGATGTAACCCCCATCAGCATCCGTCATCCCATCGAGTGGATCCCGATCTTGTTGCCCTCGGTGTCGATGAAGTGGGCAAAGAAACCGAAATCGTTGCCAATCTCCGACTTGGGCACGGCGATCGAACCGCCCGCCGGCTCGACCCGCGCGAGCATCGGCGCCAGATCATCGCCGCCGTTGAGGTAAACGGTCGTTCCGTGGGTGGAGGGCGTGCTGCCGTCGCCGTGGACGATGGCTCCGGAGACGCCATTGGGCTCACCTGACAGGAAACCCATCGTGACAGGCCCCATGGGCATCGCTTCGATGGGACGACCCAGTACCGCCGCATAAAAAGACTGGGCGCGGGCAAAGTCGGTTACCGGGATTTCGCACCAGATCACCGTATTGGCACTCATGGACATGGTTTTCTCCGGATACACGGGGAAGTTGCATGTGTTTCGCGGGTGACCGCTTCGACTACGCCTTCGCAGGAAACCACCAGGGATCATCAACACCCGAGTTGACCAACAGCGCCTGCGACCGCACAAACCGCCGGATCGACACACTGCCCATCCGCGAACCACCCAGTCCGGACTGTTTGAAGCTCTGCTTCTCGGCGGTGTGGATCATGCCGGTCAGACAGGCGTCGTTGATGCTGACGCCGCCGGCCTGCAGGCGCGATGCGACGCGGGCGGCGTGTTCGGTGTCGCCGCTGAATACCGCTGCCGACAGGCCGAAGATGGAATCGTTGGCGCGGGCGATGGCTTCTTCTTCGTTGGCCACGATCATGACCGGCAGGATCGTGGCGAAGCTTTCCTCGCTGGCGATCGGCATGCTCTCGTCCACATCCACCATCACGGTCGGCGGGCACCAGGTGCCACCGTGCTCGATCAGTTCGCCGCCGGCGGCCGCGCGGCCGCCGCGTGCTTTCGCGTCCGCGAGCTGGTCGCGCACGATGGCGATCTGCGCGTCGGAAATGATCGGACCGATCTGGCCGGCTTTCGGATCCGGGTAGGTCAGCTTGAGGCTGTTGGCCTGCTCGACCAGCGCGGCGATGAACGGCTCGGCGATCTTCGCGTCCACATACACGCGTTCGATCGACATGCAGCTCTGGCCGCCGTTGACGAAACCGCCCCAGGCAATCGCGCGTGCGCTGCGGACCGGGTCGGCATCCGCCAGGACCAGCGCAGGGTCCTTGCCGCCCAGTTCCAGCGAGCACGGAATGAAGCGGGCGGCACAGGCCTCGCCCACACGACGGCCGGTACGCACGCTGCCGGTAAAGCAAATGGTGTCAACCGCCCCGATCAGCGCCTCGCCAGTGCTGCCACCGCCGGTAACCACGGCGAACACCGGCTGCAGCGCCGGCACTTCGGCCAGGACTTCTTCCAACACGGTGACGAAGCGCGAGGTCACTTCGCTCGGCTTGCACAGCACCGCGCAGCCAGCGGCAAGTGCCGGGATGGCGTCGATCAGGCTCAGCAGCAGCGGGAAGTTCCACGGGCTGATGACGCCGACCAACTGGTAGGGCACCAGGTTCTGGCGGCTGTGCAGGAACCCCATGCTGCCGGGTACCGGCTCGGGTGCCTCCAGCAGCCCGGGGGCGTCGGCAGCCCAGCGACGCAGGGCGCCGACGGTGCTGTCGACTTCGATCAGGGACTCCTGCCAGCGACCGGTGTCGCGCAACAGGGCGTGCACCATCGCATCGCGGTGGCGCTCCAGTGCATCAGCGAAAGCGACCAGTGCCTCGCACCGTTGGTGTACGTCCAGCGCCGCCCAATCCGCTTGCGCGGTCCGCAGGCGCTTGGCGGTCGCATCGACCTCCGCTTTGGATACGACGGCAAGCTGGCCGTCGCATTTGCCGGTGGCCGGATCGCGCATCGGCATGGTCTCCGCGCCGGTGGCGGCAGCGGGTCGGACGACGTTCTGGGCGGAATCAGTCATTGCCAAGTACCCCTGCAGTCTTCAGTGCATCGATGGTGGCGCGCTGGCGCTGGGCGAACTCGGCGCGCTCGGGGATGCGCAACTCGCCGTTGGGCAGCAGCGCGTTGGGTTGCAGCGCCGCCGGCGCCAGACCCTGGGCCATCGCGTCCTTCGGCAGGCGCGACAGGATGTGGCCCATGCCGGGGCGTTCGCGACGTCGGCGAAGCGCGTGGATATCGATCTCCGCGAACGCGACCATGGACTCGCCGTCGCTGCACTCCACCATCACCCGTCCCTGATCATCGACGATCTTGGACATGCCGTCGGTGCTCTGGTTGGGGATATCCACGTCGAGGATGCCGGCGGTATTGGCCGAGATCACGTAGGCCATGTTCTCGAACGCGCGCGCGCGCTTGGCAATGTCCTTCGGCGTCAGCGCCGGGCTGCCGACTTCGCTGGTGGAGTGGAGGAACACCTCGGCCCCGCGCAGGGCGAGTGAGCGGGCGATTTCCGGGTAGAGGATCTCCTCGGAGGCGACGCAGGCCAAGCGGCCGAGCGGGGTGTGCGCGACAGGGAACACGCCGTCGATGCCGTACACGTCCAGATACTTGTCCCACACGTCATACGGGGTCGGCGCGAACAGCGACACCATGCGGCGGTAGCGCAGCACCGTATTGCCGGCGTCGTCGAACACCACGCTGGCCTGGAAATACAGGCCGGGGAAGTTGGGGTCGGTCTCGTAGGCGTTGCTGACCAGATAGACCTTGTTGTCCTGGGCGGACTTGGCCAGGGCGTCGTACTCGGGGCCGTCCATCGCGAAGGCGGCCTTCTTGGCCCAGCCGGGGATGGTGTCGCCCAGCGGATAGCCGGTAGCGAAGTACTCCGGCAGCACCACCAGACGCAGATCCTGGCCAATGAACTGCTTGCTGGCGCGGATCTGGCGATCGATGCGGGCAATGTTGCCGGTGATCTTGCTGCGCGCGCCAGCGGTGTCCTTTGAAGCGTTGACTGCGTAGCAAGCCGTCTGCAGCGCCAGGGCGCGGTAAACCTCGATCATCATGTCATTCCTGTCTTTGAGTTTGGGCGTGTCTGACGCCTGGGCGGTGGCCGCTGTCGCCGCGCCACTGGAGCCCATCGCAACCGCGCCCATCGCGCCCATCGCGGCCAAGCCAGCCGAGCCCTTCAGAAAGTTCCGTCGTGGATTGGTCATGTGTGGTTTTCAGGTTCCTGTATTGGATTCCGGTGGCGCGACGGCGTCCACCAGGCGGACGCGGAAGTCGCCGGTGCCGGCGCGCAGGGGTTTGATCTGCGCGTATTCGTCCGAGTTCCAGAACGCCAGCGCGGCGGCCCGGTCGGGCCACTCCGACATGACGGTGCGGGCGGCGTCACTGGGGCCTTCCAGCCATTCCTGCTCACCGCGCATCACCACGTAGCGACCGCCAAGACGGGCCACCAATGCGCCCGCGGCGCTGGCGTAATCGGCGAACTTTTCCGGATCAGTGATCCGGGCCTCGATGATCAGGTACGCAGCGGTCACGGCGTGGGACTCAGTGAAAGTCGGGTTTGCGCTTGGCCATGAACGCTGCTGCGCCTTCGGCAAAGTCGGCACTGGCGAACGCTTCGTTGAACGCGGCAGTGGCGGCGGCATGGTCGGCCTGGGCGTCACCACCCAGATACGCCAGCACCTGCTTGATGCCGGCGCGCGCGGTGGCGGAGCCTGCGGACAGCTCGTCCAGCAGCGTCGACAACGCGGCGTCGACAGCGTCGTCGCCGGCGATGCGGTTGAGCAGACCCCATTCCAGCGCGGTGGCGGCAAACAGCAAGCGGCCGGTCAGCAGCATCTCGCGGGCACGGGCCAAACCCACGGTATTGATCAGCCGGCGGCTGTCCTCCGGACTGTAGACCAGACCGAGCTTGGCGGGCGACAGACCGAAACGGCTTCGTGTGCTGCCGAGGCGGAAGTCGCACGCCAACGCCAGACCGAGTCCGCCACCAACACAGACGCCGTCGATGACCGCAATGGTGGTCAGCGGCGAGCGCTGCAGCGCCAGCTGGGTGCGCTGCACCTGGGCGTTGTTGGCGGCGAACGCGGACGGATTGCTGAGCAGATCGCCCAGTTCGTCGATGTCGGCGCCGGCACTGAACGCACCCGGCACGCCTTCCACCACGATCAGGCGGGCGTCACTGGCATGGATCTCGCCAAGGCAGCGCTCGATAGCGGCCCAATGCACGCTCGCCAATGCATTGCGCTTCGCAGGGCGGTTGATGCGCAGCCGCGCGACACCGTCTTCGAGTTCCCAACGGACCACTTCGTCGATTGCTTGCATAGCCTTCCATTCCGAGCGCGCTTATGATCTATAGTTATAGCATTAAGGCAAGAAAGGAAGTGTGCCTATGGCGGTCTCGGTAGCCCACTCGCTGCAGTCTCCCGATCTCAGGCAACTCCTGCGACCCGACCTGCCGCTGCCGCTGTACCACCAGATATTCAAGATCCTGCGTGATCGCGTACTGGCCGGTGACCCGCCTTTTGGTGCTCAGATGCCGACCGAGTTCGGCCTTGCCGAAATCTTTGGCGTCTCCCGGATCACCGCCAAGCGTGCACTGGACGAGCTGGCAAATGCCGGCCTGGTCGAGCGCCAGCGCGGTCGCGGCACCCATGTGATCCATCGCGCAAGCCCCAAGCCGGTGCGGCTGCCGCTCGTTGGACTGCTGGAGAACCTGCACATCCTGGCCGAGGAGACCGAAGCGCGCGTGGTCGAGTTCGGCCGCATAGCGCCCCCGCGCCATATCATCGAGGCATTCTCGCTGTTGCCCGGCGAAAAGCTGTCTCACGCCATCCGGATCCGCAGTCGCGCCGGCACGCCGTTCGGCCACTACACCAGCTGGACCCGCACCGACGACCCGGCGTTCAACCAGGACGCGCTGGCCAGCACTTCCCGGCTCAAGTTGTTCGAGCGCATTGGCATCCAGCTCAAAGAAGTCCGCCAGAGCCTGTCGGCCGTCAGTGCTGATGCCGTGGTGGCCATGCACCTGCAAGTGGAGCCTGGCAGCGCGCTGCTGGCGCTGGAACGCCGTTCCTATGATCAGAGCGGTTGCCTGGTCGACATGCTCAACATCCTGTATCGCCCTGACCAGTTCAACTATCAGATGACGCTGGACCTGGACGACCCGTCGCCCGTCGGCTGATGGATGGTGACCGGGCCGCACCCCCTCCTCCCCCGTTTTCGAGGATTATCGAATGCTGTCTGAAGCCAAAATAGCCACCCTTGGAGTCACCGACCTCGACAAGGCGTGTGAGTTCTATGCCTCCGCGCTGGAATACCACGTCAAGGAATCCGGCCCGATTTCTCCCGACCTGGCCGCCCTGTGGCGTTTCGACCCGGCGCTGACCGGTCGTTACGCGATGATCGCCGCCGACGACTCGGGCATTGGGCGGATCCGTCTGCTCTCCTTTGATGCGCCCGGTGAGCGGCTGTGGAATGCGGACAACCTCTACAACGGCTCCGGTTACTACGCGCTCAACTTCCGCAGCCGCGACGCGCTGGACACGATGAAGGCGGTCAAGGCCGCAGGCGGCAGCTCCGGCAAGGAACCCAGCGCCTGGGAAGTCAGCGAGCAGGTCTCGGTGCGCGACTCGATCAACGACGACCCCGATGGCATCCGCCTGGACGTGTTTTCCTACGACCGTGGCGGCGAGCTCCGCGGACCGCTGAATACCGAGGTCAGCGTGTTGCAGACCATCGCGATCGCAACCCGCGACGTGGAGCGCTCGGCAAAGTTCTACCTCGCGCAGGGGTATGAGGTGCTGTTCGACAAGACCCTCGACTTCCCCGAGCTGCAGGAGCTGCTGGGAGCCGACAAGCCGGTGCGCATCCACAACGTCAATCTGATGAAGCACGGCAACATCATTCCGGGGCGGGTCGAGATGTTCGCCTATCTGGATATGGACCACCTGCCAGACGCGCCGCTGCGCGACAAGGCCGTGCCGCCGAACATCGGCATCCTGTCGGCCAGCTTTGCCAGTACCGATCTGGACGCCGACCTTGCGCACCTGCAGTCGCTGGGCGGTGAACTGGTCGCCCGCGCACGGGTCAAGCTGCCCGGCTGCGGTGACTGCGATGTCGCGACCCTGTTCGGCCCCGACGGCGAACTGCTGGAGATCTACCAGACGGTCTGACCATCACCGCTTGAGTCGGCCGGTTCCATCAAGCCTCCAACCGCCATCGGTTGGGGGCTTTTTATTGCGTGCGAAGGAATCGACATCGCAGAAGAGACCGCTGGCAACCGGCAAATTGATCCATGTCAAATAGACGTGATGGTTTAGTTGATATATAGATATCTCATTATGTCTTTTAGTTGAGTGCCCTATGGAACGACGCCGATTTCTCCAGATGCTGGCTGCTGCCAGCGCCGCTCCGTTGCTGTTGCAGGGTTGCGGTTGGGGCGGACCGGGCGCCGGGCAGTCCGGCACGGACGCCGATAACGCGGCAGTGACCGATGCCGACATTGTCGTGATCGGTGCCGGCATCGCCGGCCTGCATACCGCCATGGTGCTGGAGCAGCAACAACCCGGGCGCCGGGTGGTCGTGCTGGAAGCGTCGCAGCGCGTCGGTGGGCGTATGCAGACGATCGAGGCGGGTGGGCAACGGTTCGACGTTGGCGCCACCGATATCGGCGGCAACTACTGGTTGACCCGCGGGCTGGCTCCCCGGCTCGGTGTCAACTTGCTCGATCCGACCCCCGAAGCCGCTGCGGCGCGCTTTGGCGGCGCGTCCGCGATCGGCGTGGGTGGCACGTTGATCAACGCCACCGACTGGGCCGGCAGTGCACTCAATACGCTGACCGGCCGCGAGCGTGCCATTCCGCCGCCGGCCCTGCTGTCGGCGGCCGTCCGTGGTGATGCCAACCCGGTCACCAACCTCCATGAGTGGCTGTCCCCGGCGTTGGCGGCAAACGACATTCCGATGCGCGACTGGCTGGCGGCACGCGGCTGGTCAAAGCAGGCGATCGACTACATGGATGTGGGCGCAACCTACAACGGTCTGGACCGGGTCAGCGCGCTGGATATCTTCCGCCGCAACGCGATGCAGAGTCGCGGCGCGACAGGCGCCCCGGGCACCATGGTCGGTGGTACCCAGGCCATGCCCGACGCTATCGCAGCCAAGCTCCAGCAACCGGTGGTCTTTGGCGCGCAGGTTCGCGAAGTGGTGCAGGAAGCCGACAGCGTCGTGGTCGTCACGGTTGATGGCCGTCGCTGGCGCGCGGCGCGGGTCGTGATGGCCCTGCCGCCGGGTCCGCTGAGCACGGTGAAGTTCTCGCCCGAGCCGCCGCCCGAGCAGCGCAAGGTCTGGGCCGACCGCGAGCTGACTGCCGTCACTGCCATCCACCTCAAGCCGCTGAAGCCATTCTGGGAGGCCGACGGCTTGCCGTTGAACATGTGGCTGGACGGGTCCATCGAACGCGTGTTCGGCGTGCCCGGCGACGACGGTCGCATCGAGCGCGTGCTGGTCTGGGTCAACGGTCCGGGCGCACAGACCATCGACAAGATGGACGACGGCGAAATCGGCCGTTGGGCCCAGGCTGAGCTGGCCAAATGGCGTCCCGCCGCTGCCGATGCGACCGAGGTGCTGGCCGTGCGCAGCTGGGGTCGCGACCCGTACGCGATGGGTGCTTTTGCCGAAACCTCACCCGGGCGCTGCGCGGACACCGCGGAGTGGACGGCGAAGCCGTTGGGCCGGGTCCATTTCGCCGGCGAGCACACCAACTTCGATCAGCCCGGCATCGAGGCGGCACTGGCCTCGAGCATGCGCGCAGCGGTTGAGATTGGTGCGGCAGAGAAAGCCGCGGCCGAGAAGCAGGCAACCGCCTGAGTCCCCAACGCCGTTTTGTTTGCGCAGCAACTGCGATCAATAGAAACAAGGAGTCCACATGTCCCGGCCACACATCGAGTTCCTGCAAAACCAGTCCCTGCCCTGGGAACCCGAGGAGCTGTTGCCGGGGGCGTGGACGCGCACGCTGAGCATGGATGACGAGACCGGTGCCTGCACCCTCTTGTCGAAGATGGACCCTGGCCTGCATTTCGAGCAGGGCAGCCGGATCGCCGCTGACGAGGAGTTCTATGTCCTGTCGGGCTGCTATTACCTCAATGGCTACGAGTATGCGGAGGGCTGCTATGGCTTCTATCCCGCCGGCCACCCCCGCGCCGGCGCGTATTCGTCCGAAGGCGCGGTGATCCTGCGGTTCTTCGACAGCCGTCCGCGGCTGATGGCAAGCGACGAGCCCGCGCCGGACGACCGCGCCCCGGCGGTACCGTTCGTGGATACCTACCGGATGGTGTGGGACCGCAGCGTTCTCGACTACCGGCTCAATCACCTGGCGTGCGGTCGCAAGATCCTGCGCATCGATCCAATCACCCAGCAGAAAACGTTCCTGTTCATGACCGCGCCGCAGACCCACCCGACCAACTGGCGGGGGCCGAAGGAACACCATCCCACGCCGGAAGAGGCATTTCTGATCGCGGGCGACCTGACCGGCGAGTACGGCACGATGCGGCCTGGTTCCTATTTCTGGCGGCCGCCGGGCATTCCCCATGGGCCGTATGGCTCACGCGGCGGCTCGCTGACCCTGATCCGGTTTGTTGGCGGCGCCCACGTCAACCACTGGAGCAGCGATCAACACCACTTCGACTACAAGCAGGCCTACAAGCCGGAACTGCCACCGGAGCTGGCAGAAATCGCCCAGCCTCCGGCGCCGCTGGAAACCCCGTACTGAACCATCGCGTCACGCTGTAAATATCCCAACCACACCACGCACGCGGAGACCGCCACATGCTTCAGACCATCATCCTGCTCAAATGGGCCCACATCCTCGCCATGGTCTATTGGCTGGGCGGCGAATGGGGCGTGTTCCAGTCCAGCTACCAGGTCATCAACCGGTCGCTGCCGCTGGCGGAACGACGTCGCCACATGGAAACCGCGTACCGCATCGACATCCTTGCGCGCACCGGCATCATCCTGCTGCTGCCGCTCGGCCTGCACATGGGCACGTTGTGGGGCCGCTCGCCCCTGGACGGCAACTGGCTGGTGCTGTTCTGGTTCCTCGGCCTGTCGTGGCTGGCACTGTGCTGGGCGGCCTTCGTCAAGCGCGATACCGATACCGGCCTGCGCCTGACCCGCATCGATGAAGCCGTGCGTTTCATCCTGATCCCGCTGCTGGCGATCTGTGCGATTTCCTCGATGCTCGGCTACGGTCCGTTCCGCGGTGGCGACGGTGGCGGCAACTGGTACGCGACCAAGATCCTGATCTACTCGGGCCTGCTGATCATCGGCCTGAAGCTGCGCTTCATCATGCGCGAGTGGACGGTGCTGTTCCGCAAGCTCGACCAGGGCCCGGACGCCCAGTCGGAAGCCATCCTGGAGCGCTCCATCCGGATCGGTCGCGGGCTGGCGTACTTCTACTGGATCGGCATTTCCACGGTGTGCCTGATCGGCGCCGCCAAGTCGTTCTGAGGGCGCAGCAATGATGAATCTCGGATTGTGGTCGGCCGCGCACATACTGGTGATCGGCTACTGGCTGGGCACCGACCTGGCCGTGTACTACCTCAGCGGCTTCATTGTTGATCCCAAGACACCAACGCCGGTGCGGATGTTCGCCACCAAGGCGATGCTGATCCTGGACATGGTGCCGCGTACCGCTCTGGTGCTCACCGCCGCCATCGGTCTCACGCTCACCGCCGGCATCGGAGTGATGCCCGCGCTGGTGCCGTGGCTGCCGGTGGCATGGGTGATCAGCCTGCTGTGGCTGGCGCTGACCTGGACCGTGCACCGGTTGGGCAACACCGCATTGGGACGCGTTCTCGGCCAGATCGACTTTGTCTTCCGTGTGCTGGTCGTGGCCGCCGGGTTCTGGCTGGCGTTTGATGCGATGCAGGACGGTGGCCTGATCACGCCGGCGCCATGGCTGGGGATCAAGATCGCCCTGTTGGCGCTCTCGATCGCAATGGGCCTGGTGATCCGGATCCAGTTGAAGCCCTTCGGGCCGATGCTGGGCAAGGTCGCCGCCGGTACGGCTACCCCCGCCGACGATGCCGCCCTGCAGCACCTGATGGCGATGGTCAAGATTCCGGTGTGGGTGATCTGGATCGCGCTGGTCATTGCCGCCGTGCTGGGCAGCACCAAGGGCGTCTGGTAGACGACCCCTCGCATCTGTGTGGGTTCTGACGGTAAACCGCTGCTGCCGCCCGGCTGAAGCCGGGCGGCAGCAGCCTTACTGCGAATGCATTAAAGTCATAACATTAGGTCTTATTGGGATACCGCGCTGTCGGCGCGCGATGACCCCCAATCGGCCCGCCTGATCCGGGAGAGCATCGTTTGGCACTGACCCTCGCTGAAAAAATCATCGCCCGCGCCTGTCATCGCGACAGTGTGCGTCCCGGCGAGATTGTCACCGCGTCCATCGACCTGCTGATGATGCACGACTCCGGCGGACCCCGCCGGGTCGCGTCGCGGCTGGAGCAACTGGGCGCAAAGGTGTGGGATCCCGAGAAAGTCGTGGTCGTCAGCGACCACTTCGTACCCGCGACCGATCTGGAAAGCGCGGAGATCCTCGCCCTCACCCGGCGCTGGGCCCAACAGGCGGGCGTGCGTCACTACGACATGCTCGGCATCTGCCATGTCGTGCTGCAGGAAGGCGGTCACATCAAACCGGGCATGTTCTGCATCGG
>RCMY010002403.1_pt1 | contig 17015 bp, 14 predicted proteins | sample 2041341 | NCBI WGS metagenome assembly RCMY01 (sample SAMN09708234, study PRJNA481090) | Marine sediment metagenome, whole genome shotgun sequencing project. | reverse complement strand
CGGCAAGAGCTGAGCCGACAACAGCGCGCACTGTCTCGCTACGCGGTCGAGCAGGAGCTGGAAAAGTGTTTGCATGTGGCGTTGGAGCACAGCGGAGGCATACCTTGAAGGCCGCAAGCGATGGCTGGAAGTCGCTAACCGACGCTTGATGGCGAGCCTTGCTTGAGTGGAATAATACCGAGCCCTACAGTACAAGCTTGATATTGCATTTGGCCGATATGCCCAGTACGATGCTCAGCAGCTTAAAGGTGCCCCATTAAGGGGAGAATCGGGAAGTGTGGCTAGCCCCTCTATTGATACGTTGGGTAATTCCACCGCTGCCCCCGCATCGGTAAGAAAGAGTAGTGTATGCGCGCCAGCCAATTCGACTATTGGCCCGGCAGTTCGTCAGTGACAACGCAAAAATCCTCTCTTTTAGCCCGAAGACCGGCCTTAGAGTTCATCTTCAAATGCAATGCACGGTGGGTGCAAGGATTTTACTATGTCTGATCATATTTCAACGCAAGAACAAACGCTTTCTGTACCAGCAGTTTCCGCTTTAGGGCAAAATTTGGCCGCCCTCGCTTTCGGCGCTCTGATTTTGTTTGCCGTGGGTTTCATGCCCATGAATGCGGTGCACAATGCAGCGCATGACTCGCGTCATACATCGGCGTTTCCCTGCCATTAGTACCCGGAAGGGGTACTAGGCTAAATCACATCATTGTTATTGCCCGGGCCTTATCTGCTCCGGGCGTTTTGCTATTGGAGAGATAATGATTTTTCGGCGGGTTATTTTTAATGCCATATTAATAGGCGTGTTCACCGGCTTATTGATTAGCGGCGTACAGATGTTGGGACTGACCGATATTATTTATCAGGCAGAAACATATGAGGTGGCTGGCGGTCATGACCATGGTGGCGATGAGCACGGCAGTCACGAGCACGGGGGAGAAACCTGGGCACCTGACGATGGCGGCGAGCGGATTTTTTATACCGTGATTTCAAACATTTTTGTGGCGATAGGTTTTTCTGCCGTCATCCTCGCCGTCATGAGCCAATGCCAGCTGCAGGGCCTCACTCGGCTGACGTTACCGCGCGGGCTGGTGTGGGGGGTTGCGGGTTTCATCACGTTTTTTGTGGCGCCCGGTTTGGGCCTGCCACCAGAAATTCCCGGCGCCGCATCGGCAGCGCTGGAGCAGCGTCAGTTGTGGTGGCTGTTGACCGTAGTCTGCGTTGCCCTCGGTTTGGCTGTACTCGCCTTTGCGCCAGTCAAAATTAGACTGCTGGGCGTGGTGAGCATTGCGCTGCCTTATCTGGTTGGAGCACCGCGCATTGAGGGGCCTGAATTTACGCATCCGGACCCTGCTGCCGTGGAAGCCCTGACCGAACTGCATCATCAATTTATAGTAGCCAGCGGCGTTAGCAGCTTTGTCTTCTGGGTGGTATTGGGCGTTGCCAGTGCCTGGGTGCTGAACAAGCGAGTGCTAGCGAGAAACACAGGCCATGCCGTCTAATTTCCCGTTCTCTGCGGTTGTCGGTCAGCCCCAGTACAAGCTGGCGCTGTTGTTGGCAGCAGTCAATCCGACCATAGGTGGTGTGCTGGTCAGTGGGCCGCGCGGGTCAGCCAAATCGACCCTGGCCAGAGGTTTGCTGGATGTTCTACCCAGCGAGCAGCGCCAATTCGTTAACCTGCCACTGGGGGCCACGGAGGAGATGTTAATCGGCACGCTGAACCTGCAACAAGTAATGCAGGACCAATCTGTTGCTTTTCAGGCGGGCCTGCTGGCTAAAGCGCACCGAGGGGTGCTGTATGTCGACGAGGTGAATCTGTTACCAGATAACCTGGTGGACCTGTTGCTCGACGTGGCTGCCAGTGGCGTTAATTATGTCGAGCGTGATGGCGTCAGCCACAGCCACGCTGCCAACTTTCTGCTGTTAGGCACTATGAATCCCGATGAAGGTGAGCTGCGCCCGCAACTGTTGGATCGCTTCGGCTTAGCGGTTGATTTGCAGGCGAGTTATCAAACTGCTGAGCGCATTGCGATAGTCGAAGCGCGGCAGGCCTTTGACGCCGATGCGCAGAGTTTTTGTCATTCTTATAGCGCGCAGCAGCTGAAAATCGTTGATGCTATCAAGGCGGCGCAGGAAATTTTGCCCAACGTGGAGCTACCCCGTAGCGTGCGGCATAACATTGCCGAGCGCTGCGAAGCCGCCAATGTTGACGGTATGCGCGCCGATATTTGCTGGGCAAAGGCGGCCACAGCGCACGCCGCACTTAATGGTCGTGAGGCCGTGACGGCTGATGATATTAACGCGGTGGAGCCATTGGTATTAAGTCACCGGCAAAAGCCGGAGCGGAATCAGCCCGATTCTACTTCCCACTCTACTTCCCGTTCTGATCGCAACGCCGATACATCAAACCAGCCAGATTCTGCAGACAAGCCTTTCAGACGGCCGCCGCGGGCACCGACTACGGCCGACAGCAGTCAGAGCGGTGCGGAAGGTGATTGGGGCATGATGGCACCGGTGCAGCAGGCAACCGCTGAGCTATCGACGTTCGAAACGCTAACGACTGCTATGCTTGATCAGCGTCAAGTTTGGCAAAAACAAACTGGGCCTGCAACATTGCTGCAGCCAACAGCAAACAGCACAGGCCACACTGCAGCCGCCCAGGGTAAAACGGCGAAAGCAGTGTTTGCTAACAAGGTTGACTGGTTTGCCACGCTTGCCAGTCATGCCGGTCAATGGCCGCTGCGCAGCTTGCGCCTCCGCCGTGAGAAGATGGCGGGCTCGGTTTTGAACCTGATTATGCTCGACACCTCAGCGTCGACGTTAGGTGGGCGTGGCTTCTCCAGGGCCAAGGCAGCGGTGCTGTTAATTGCCGAACAAGCCTATCTACAGCGGCAGCAAATTAGCGTTCTGGGGTTTGGCAATCAGCAGGTAGAAACGCTAATGCCCGTGGTGAAAGCGCCCAGGCAGCTGCAAGCATGGCTTGATAATATTCCGGCAGCGGGCGGCACGCCGTTGGCTGCAGTGCTGGTGGCCGCGGCGACTTTGCAGGAGCGTTTACTGAAAAAGCACCCGCAGCTGGTGTTCGCCAATTATTTGATTACCGATGGCAGAACAACCGCGCGCTGCGACAATTTTATCTTACATGGCAAAACCATGGTCATTGATTCAGAGCAGGCAGCAGTCAAGCGCGGGAAAGGCCGCGACATTGCCCGCGCGCTAGCCGCCGATTACTGTCTGCTGCCAGCTTAGTGGCCGCTGTTGGGAGAGGTGTGAGGATAATGTCAGAACAGACAGCATAAATTCCGGTGTGGAAAGAAAGTAGCGAACACGCAGTACCCCTCAGAACAGGTTTAACCACAGGTGCCTGTGCCACTGCCTGCTGTGTGGCGGCGGCGGAATTATTGTTTACACGGCAGACACCCTCGACCGTCAGCGTGACGTTGCCGCGCGGTAAAGTCGTCGAATTCTCGCTACAGGAGGTGCGCGCTCAAACCAGTGATTGCGTCTACGCAGCAATTATCAAAGATGCCGGCGACGACCCGGATGTCACGCACGGGGCGCTGGTATTTGTGAATTTACAGCTGACTGCAACGGCGGGGGTAGAGTTTAAAGCCGGTGAAGGCGTCGGCACCGTCACGCGAGCGGGGTTAGTATTGGCTGTTGGACAGGCGGCGATTAATCCGGTGCCAAGGCAAATGATGACAGACCATCTGCGTGATATTGCCGACCAACATGGCTACGCCGGTGGGTTCGAAGTAACGGTTGGCATCGACAACGGTGCCGCCATCGCGCTGAAAACCATGAATCCGCGGCTGGGTATTATGAATGGCTTATCCATTCTCGGCACAACAGGCATCGTGCGGCCTTTTTCCTGCGCCGCCTGGATCGCCTCTATCCATCAAGGCATTGATGTGGCTAAAGCAAACGGCTCATTACATATTGCTGCCAGTACTGGCAATACCAGTGAGCAGGCCATTCAGCGCCACTACGATTTGCCGGAGATCGCCATGATTGAGATGGGCGATTTCGCCGGTGCAGTGTTGAAACACCTCAGGAAGGTGCCGGTTGAACGCCTCAGTTTATGCGGCGGTTTCGGCAAGCTAAGTAAATTAGCCAATGGCCATCTCGATTTACACAGTCGGGCGTCTGCCATTGATTTTAGCCACATGGCGGCGGTAGCAAAAGGTATGGGCGCCGGTGACGACCTGCTGGCAAACATAGCAGAGGCAAACACCAGCATGGAAGTGCTGGCGCTGTGCAATAAAGCACATATCGATATCGCCGGCGCAATATGTCAGTTGGCCCTGCAGAAAGCTCGCACTATTGTACCCCTCTCAACGCGACTTGAGGTGTGGGCTACTGACCGGCAGGGCAGGTTTGTTGGCCAGGCGGGGGTGGCATGAAGAGGCTGTTATTATTAGGTGGCACGGCCGACGGTCGGCGACTCGCCAATGCCTTGTACGTACAAGGCATTGATGTGATTTACAGCATTGCCGGCCTGGTACGCCAGGCCGAGTTGCCTTGCGAAGTCATTAGCGGAGGCTTTACGCAATACGGCGGTTTACTTCGCTACATGAAGGATAACAACATCGCCGCCGTACTTAACGCAACGCACCCTTATGCAAACACTATGACGCTCAAGGCCCAGACTGCCTGTAGAGAAAATAATATAACTTACTGGCGCTTCATGCGACCGGCGTGGGTTGCCGGGCCGGGCGATGAATGGATTGAGGTCGATGACTGGCACACTCTACTGCCATTGTTGGTAGACAAGAAATCTATTTTTATCACCGCAGGCCAAATCGATGCAGACGTGGTGAGCGCAATGCAGAAGCGGGCAGAGCAGGGCCAAAAGCAGTTGCTGCGCACTGCAGTAAAACCTGAACAGTCTTTGCCACCTGGCATGACATGGTTGCCGGCGACCGGCCCCTTTGCGCTTGCAAACGAGCGAGCTATTCTTGCCAGGTATGCTATCGATGCCATTATTTCCAAGAACAGTGGCGGTGATTCAACTGCCGCAAAATTAATGGCGGCAAGAGAGGCTGAGCTGCCGGTATTTATGTTCAAGCGCCCTGCAGAGGCTGCGACAGTGCACTCTTTTTCCTTGCCCGATGATTGCATGCGTCATGTTTTGCAACACTTTGATGCATGATATTCAGCTGGCTTTTGGCCTTTATCTATTACCTATGCCCACGCCTCTAACGATTTCGCTTCGCCATGCCCCTTAACTATGCCTCCTAACTATGTGGCTTGACTATGAGCAGGACCCACAAAAAATTGAGGCGGAAAGCTTCCGTCAAATCCGCGAGCTAACCTGTCTCGACGCACTAAACGCAGAGCAACAACAGGTTGTGATGCGAGTCGTTCATAGTGTTGGCATACCGGAAGTGGCGAGTCAGATTTGCTTTAGCCAACACGCCTGTGAGGTTGGCATAGCCGCCTTGCAAAAAAACGCGCCGCTGCTGTGCGATGTTGAGATGGTAAAGCAGGGCATTACCAAACGCTTCATTAACGCAGAGCCGCTGTGTTTTTTAAACCATCCACAGACTGCAGCGTTTGCACATCAGCGCGGCGAAACGCGGTCGATGGCCGCGCTGGATTTATGGAAGGACCATGCCGCTGGCAGCATTATGCTAATAGGTAATGCCCCCACCGCACTGTTTCGCCTGCTTGAATTGCTACACAGCAAAGCCATTGACCAACCCGCGTTAGTTATCGCCATGCCGGTAGGGTTTGTCGGCGCAGCGGAGGCCAAGCAAGCTTTGTGGGATGTGCACGAGTCACTGGGTGTCGAATGTATTACCCTGCTAGGCCGAGAGGGCGGCAGCGCCGTCACAGCAGCAAGCTGCAACGCGCTGTTACGCTGTATACAGGGTGAATATTATTAGCATCGCTGCCCCCCCTCGGCTGCACATTATTGGTCTTGGCGTGGCGGCGAGTGCGCAGTTGTCAGCGTCAGCGATCAGCGCCTTGCAGACCGCCGATATTGTGCTGGGCTCGCAGCGACAGCTGGCAACGATTGCAGCGTTATTGATGGATAGCTCGCGGTCTGAGTGCATAAACCTCCCGCCACTGCGCGATTTAAAAATATTGCTGGATGAAAAACGCAGCAGCCGAATAGTTGTGCTGGCATCCGGTGACCCGCTTTTTTACGGCATCGGCCGCTGGTTGGCAACCAACTTTAGAGCAGAGGAGCTGCAGTTTTATCCGGCGGTTAGCAGTGTGCAGGCAGTTTGCCATGCGCTGGGCCTGGCGCTACAAGATCTTGATGTTCTGAGCCTGCACGGCCGGCCGGTCGAGAAGCTGAGAACCAGGCTTGGGAGCGGTCGGAGATTACTGATTTTAACCGACAAAAACAGTCACCCGCAGCGGCTCGCAATGGAATGTCAAACAGCAGGTTATGCGCAATCGCAGTTGCATGTGTGTGAGCGCATGGGATACCCGCAGCAGCGTATTCGGCAGTTTTCAGCAACCGAATTGCTGGCGCCGGACGCGACTACCTTCGATGCCCTGCACATCACCGTCATTGACGTGCAGGGCCGAGGCGGGGTCTATCCTCAGTTCCCCGGCATAGCCGATACCGCTTTTGAAACCGGCGACACGCCGGGCGTGGGTATGATTAGCAAGCGCGAAGTTCGGCTAATGATTTTATCTTTGCTGCAAGTGGCCGATGGCGATGTGGTGTGGGATATTGGCGCTGGTTGTGGTGGTGTCTCGGTAGAGCTGGCCTACTGGCATGCCAGCGCCGCAATCTATTCGATAGAATGCCATGCGCAGCGCTTGCGTTATCTCGACATCAATCGGCAGAAGTTTGGTGTGTTAAGCAATATGACTATTGTCGCAGGGCGGGCACCAGCGGCGTTGCGTGCATTACCACTGCCGGCAAAAGTGTTTATTGGCGGTAGCGATGGTGCAATGTCAGCGTTGCTATCCCACGTGTGGGCGCTTTTACCCGAAGGCGGTACGCTGGTAGCCAGCGCGGTAACCGCAAAAACCTTGCAGCACTTACAAGACTTCAGTGCCGTCGCCGGCAGCCAGCACACAGAGATTGTAGAGCTGGCGGTGCGGCGTGGGGCGGTCACCATCAGCAGCACTGCCAGCAAACCGCCGGCTGTGAGTATGCAGGCTAAACACCCGGTGACTTTATTCAAATTCAGCAAAAGAGAGTGTGCTTAATGGCGGCAGTGTTTATCGGCACAGGGGTTGGGCCGGGTGATCCGAATTTGCTGACCGTAAAGGCTTGGCGGGCGATAAGCACGGCCGAGGTAATTAGCTATATCGCCAATGAACACGGCGTGTCGCAGGCAAAGAATATCGCGCGTGAAGCGCTGGCGGCGAACAGCCGCGCGCCGTTGGAGATACCGGTTAAAGTGCCGATGTGCGAAGATCGCCGCATAGTCAACCGGGTCTACGATGAGGCGGCCAGTCGCATTAAGGAATATTTGCAGCAGGGCAGGCAGGTGGTCTTTCTGTGTGAGGGTGATCCGTTGTTCTTTGGCTCTTTTGCCTACTTGCTGGAGCGTATTCAAACGGGCCATAGTTGTCAGGTGATACCAGGTATTTCTTCTGTGCATGCAGCATCCGCTGCGCTACGGATGCCGCTGACAATTCTTAAGGAGTCTTTCGTGGTAGTCAGCGGGCGCCACACCGATCAGCAGTTAAGCGATGCACTGCTGCATCACGATACGGTAGTGATTATGAAAGCGGGGAGAGCGCGGCCGCGAATATTAGCGGCTTTGGCCAGCACCGGTCGCGCCGGTGACGCACGCTATCTTGAGTATATAGGGCGCGATAATGAGCGCGTCGTCAGCGATATCACAACATTGGAAAACGCCAGCGGCCCCTATTTTTCCCTGTTTATTGTGACGCGTACTGAGCGCGATCAGACATGATTTATGCGCCCACCGACACCACGCGCATTGTCGCTTTAACGCCCGCTGGAAAAACCCTGGCCTACCGGCTGACTGATCTGATCGCGGGGACTGAGGTCTGGTATAAACCAGAACCGTTTGCCGAGAAAGTGCAGCAGGCGTTTGCCGCTGGTGAGGGGTTGGTTTTTATTTGTGCTACCGGTATTGTCATGCGTACACTGGCGCCGGTGCTACAGTCGAAGCAGCAAGACCCTCCCGTGCTGGTGTTAGACGAGGCCGCGCGGTTTGTTATACCGCTGCTCAGCGGCCACCAGGGCGGGGCCAATCAATGGGCCAGCGAGATTGCGCGGGCGCTGCAGGCGCAGTGTGTGTTGACCACGGCCAATGCCTATCTAGAGCCCGTTTACACCGTTGGTATGGGTTGTGAAAGAAGCTGCCCGCAGTCTGAGTTAGAGGCGTTGTTCGCGCACTGCTTGCAGTTGGCAGGGTTACGCGTCGAACAAATTGCCAGCATTAACAGTATTGCTATTAAGGCCGATGAGATTGGTTTAATAGACCTTGCCGCTGCCGAGAATAAACCGTATCTAACCTGGACCCCGGCAGAGCTGTTGCCAATGGAAGATTTGCTTAGCGTCAAATCAGACTATGTGTTGGCCACCGTTGGCGTTTACGGCGTTGCCGAATCGGCAGCCTTATTAGCCGCCCAGCAACTCACACAGCAAGTGCCTGAATTGATGTTAGTAAAACAGAAAACTGCCCGCGCGACCTGTGCAATCGCTCGCGCATATCCTATAGCGAATGATACTCGGCTAAACCGTAGGGGGGATTAGCCGCGAAGCGGCGTAAACCACCATCCTCTGTAATTGTAACTCTGGTGGATTAGGCTAGCGCTAATCCCCCTTAAAGCTATAAATGATGAGAATGAATTGAATAAACTATATGTGATTGGAATAGGTCCCGGCGACCTGAACCTGGTGGCGCCCAAAGCGCTGGCCGCGATCAATAACAGTTCAGACTTGGTTGCCTACGGCCTGTATCTCGAATTGCTAGGCGATGCCTGCAAGGATAAGCAACGCCACACTCTGCCGCTGGGCGAAGAAATCGCCAGAGCACGTCTGGCGCTGGACTTGGCCGCTTCGGGCAAAACAACGACATTACTATCCAGCGGCGACATAGGCATCTACGCCATGGCAACCCTGGTATTCGAGCTGCTGGATATGCAGTTACAGGCCAAAGAAAAGCATCCGGAGTGGCTGAGCGTCGATATTGAAGTCGTGCCGGGTATTTCCGCCATGCAGGCAGGTGCCAGCGCTGCCGGTGCGATTTTGGGTCATGATTTTTGCACTATCTCTCTGTCGGATTTACTCACCCCCTGGGAGACTATCGACAAGCGGTTACATGCTTGTGGCCAGGGTGATTTTGTCGTTGCTTTTTATAATCCGAAAAGCAAAAAGAGAGACTGGCAAATCAACGCAGCGCGCGACGTATTATTACAGTATCGCCCGCCAACCACAGCAGTTGTGTTAGGCCGGCAGGTCACGCGTGAAGACGAATCGATCAGCATCATCACGCTGGAAGAACTCGATGCAAATGCTGTCGACATGTTTACGCTGGTGACCGTCGGCAACAGCGAAACTCGACACATTGTTAATGGCGACAAACACTGGGTTTACACGCCAAGAGGTTACAAAAAGAAGCTATGACTGAAAAACAGCTATGACCGTTTATTTTATAGGTGCAGGCCCCGGTGACCCGGAGCTGATTACTGTTAAAGGGCAGCGTTTGATCAATCAGTGCCCGGTGATTCTATATGCCGGCTCGCTGGTGCCGCGCAGTATTTTCGCGGCGGTAGAAACGACGGCAGAGAGTATTGTAGATACCGCATCCATCGCGCTGGATGAAATCATTGAGCATATAGCAGCTGCCCACCAGCAGGGGCAAGATGTGGCTCGGGTACACTCCGGAGACCCCTCTATATACGGCGCTATTGGTGAGCAAATCAGACGCCTGGAAAAAATGGGAATAAGCTATGAAATTATTCCCGGCGTCACGGCAACCTCGGCATCAGCCGCCTGGCTGGGCAAAGAGTTAACCCTCTCCGGCATTTCTCAAACTATTATTATGACGCGCTATGAGGGCAAAACGCCATTTCCGGAGCGGGAGCGGCTGCCCGCCCTGGCGGCCAGCGGTGCTACGTTGGCAATTCATCTTGGTGTCACCCGTATTCATAAAATTGTAGCAGAGCTGACGCCGCATTATGGCGAGCTATGTCCGGTGGCGGTGTGTTACAGAACGTCGTGGCCGGATCAGGACAAAGTTATTGGCACCTTAGGTGATATTGTGGGAAAAGTGCGGGCGAAAAAATTCACCCGGACTTCTCTCATACTGGTCGGCCACGTGTTAGGTACCGAAGAGTTCAACGATTCCTATCTCTATGACCAGCAGCAGGCGCATGTCTACCGGCCTAAAACAAAGCCGGCACAGGCCCGCACAGTAGACGCAAAATTAGCGCATCCCAAAGCCTGATGCCGAGCAAAACCGTAGGGAGCGCCGTGCGCACGTAAACGCTTGCAGGGTGCGCTAAAGCTCTGTGGTGCGCACGGCGCACCCTACGGTGTTTGCAAGGCGTCAGTGGTTTTTCGTTTACAGCTCGGCGTACCCGGCAGCTCTGCTTTGACTGCTCTTTCCTCGTCGATAATTGCCTGCGGGAATTGGCCCATAAAACAGCAACAAATATTGTCGTTAATCATGGTACGCGGACCGTGCGGGTGACCGATGTGTTTATACGGCGCATGCTTGTGTGTATGACTGTGCGCATGTTGATAATCGTGGCTGCGGTCGTGATCACCACCGTGCGCATGCGCGTGGTCATTGTCGCCTGCAGATTCCTCAGCTTTGAATTCCGCATGATGATGATGTACTTCCACCTCACCCTTCGCCAGCCGCTCCTGGAAGTCTTGCATCAGGCCCTTGGCGTTAGAGCTTCCCGCTATGGTTTCCTCAATACGCAAACTAAAGGTATTTATAACGTGCTGCTGGTCGCGTAAATAGCCCGCTTTATAAAAATCAATGTCGGGGTTTTCGGCAGCGACTTTGTCAACATAGCCGAGGATGCGATCAATCAAACGCCCACCAAACAAAAAGTAAGGTGCAACCACAATTTTTTTGAAGCCAAGCTTCAGCGCCAATTCCAGGCCCCGGCCAACAGAGGGGTAGGTCACGCCCGAGTAAACCGTTTCAGCCCAGCCAAAGCCCAGGTTTTCACTAACGATGCGGGTTAGCTTGGCGGCCTCTGCATTGGCGGCAACCACGGATGTACCGCGGCCCACGGTCACCAGCATAGTGTCATAAAGTGTGCCCGTCGCCGGTGTTGCACTCAGACCCAGTGCTTCCAGTATGCGCGCCTGATACGCCGCAATCATCTCCTCGTGTAACCCCAGCTCGCGCCCATAGCGTATTTCCAGACCGGGGTGTTGCGCCTGATACGTGGTTAGCACTGAAGGGATGTCATTTTTTGCATGGGTTGCGGCGAATAACATACCCGGCACCGCATAGATTTTGGTGACTCCTTGCGCCAGCAGTGAGTCCAGTGCCATGTGGATATTGGGTGCCGAGTATTCCAGAAAACCATACTCCACTTTTAGCTGCGGATGTCGCTGTCGCAGCCCCTTTGCCAGCAGGCTGAATTCCTCTTCCGCCAGTTTAGCGCGACTACCGTGCCCACAAATCAAAATGCCTGCATTCAGGGGCAGGGAAGAGAGTGTTTTCATATTGAGATGGTATTCCTAAAGCATTGAATTATAAGATAATATACAGTATGCCAAAGTTGACTTTGTGGCTTGGAGTCAGCATACTTCGCCATACTTTGAAGGTTCGAGAAATGCACTGAAACAGCGCTCTTCCAACAACCGAATTCAACGATCATCTTATCATTAGTGGCTCGAGCTGCCGGCTTCAGTCACTTTCTTTTATGTTATTTTTTAGTAGGTATTAAATATGCAGCTGAACAAAATTCCCGCAACCATAGTGACCGGTTTTCTTGGCAGCGGTAAAACGACGTTACTGTCTAACGTTATTAGGCAGGCAGGCGGCAAACGCATAGCTGTTATTGTCAATGAGTTTGGTGAACTGGATATCGACGCTGATTTGTTACGCAGCTGCCCATTGGACTGCGAAGAAGATGCAGACAACGCTAAAGCGCCTCAGGCTATTGCAGAAAATGGTATTTATGAACTAGCCAACGGCTGCATCTGTTGTACGGTGGAAGAAGAGTTCTTACCGGTCATGCAGCAATTGGTTGAGCGGCGTGCTGATATTGACCACATCCTAATAGAGACGTCTGGTTTAGCCCTGCCCAAACCGTTAATTCAAGCATTTAACTGGCCCGAGATTAAACAGCACTGCACCGTCGATGCAGTCATCACAGTTATTGATGGCCACGCCGTGGCAGAGGGGCGTTTTGCGCATGACGAGGCGCTGGTGGAAGCGCAGCGTAACAATGACGACAGCCTCGATCACGACCCAAGCCTGCAGGAATTACTCGACGACCAGCTCAGCACCGCCGATCTGGTGGTTGTCAGTAAAAGCGATTTGCTGAGCGAGAGCGACCGTGACAGAGTTGCACAAGTGATCAATAAAATAGTGTCTGACTCGGTAAAGACAACGTACGTTAACAACGGCCAGGTGGCGCTGGAAGTGCTGGTCGGCATTGAGTCAGCCGCCGAAGACCGAATTGATGCGGTGCATAATCATCACGACAAGCATCATGCACACGGAGCTCATCACGACCACGCGCACGACCATTTTGATTCTTTCGTTATCAAGCTGGGAGAGGTCGACGCCGCCCATTTCAAGGCACGGTTGCAGCAGCTGCTAAGCGAGCACAATATCTTTCGCGCCAAAGGCTTCGCCGCGATTCCGGGCAAGCCCATGCGGCAGGTTGTGCAGGCAGTAGGTAGACGAATTGATATGCATTACGACCGCTTATGGGCTGACGACGAGCCGCGCGTCACCAACATTGTCGTGATTGGTAAAGGCATTGACGAGGCTACAATCCGTGATTACCTAAGCGAGGCTGTTATTGCCGAGAGTGCGTAATGCATCTTTTCGCCGCCAAGCCGGGTGGCTTTGTTGACGATGAAGGCATTGTCGACCTACAGCAAACACCGGCAACAATCGTTATTCTCTCCGCTGCCGACAGCTCGCTGGCAGCATTAGCGGGCGCCATAGAAAGCCTGCCCGCCGACAGCGCGACGATTCGTCTGGCAAATTGGATGAACCTGCTCAAGCCGGCGGCGTATGACTTGTATGAGCACAAGGTGCTGGAGCACGCGCAGGTTGTCGTGCTATCCCTGTTAGGAGGGGCCAGTTACTGGCAGTACGGCTTCGCGCAGCTGCAAAGCTGGGCGCAGGGCAAAACCGAGGGGCGGGCGCGCACGCTGATTATTGTGCCCGGTGATGATACGCCCGACGAGCAGCTGTTTCAGGCGTCGACCGCCGCACTGCCAGCGACAGTTCGGGTCTGGCGCTACCTGCGTGAAGGCGGTTATCAGAATGCCCGGCAGCTCGTTCTGTATCTTGAAGATGCCTTTTCAGATAAAGGGCTGGATGCAGCAAAAACATGGCAGGAGCCGCAGCCGTTACCTTCCTGTCTTTTATATATGCCCAGCAATGACTCTTTGTACACCCGCGTGACGCTCGGCGACTGGCGTCAGCGGTGGCAGCAGCTTAATCCAGCGGCACCGGTGGCACTGCTGGTGTTGTACCGATCGCACTTGCAAAGCGCCAATGTCGCCATGTTCGATGACCTGATTCACACGGTCGAGCACGCCGGCATTAATATCCTGCCGGTTGCCGTTACATCGCTGAAAGATGCTGAATCGCTGACTCTGGTCAACACCCTGCTGGAGCAGAGCGAAGCCGACCTGTTAATCAATACCACGGGCTTTGCCAGTAACGCTACCAGTAATGCCAGCCTCGCCTCACAACCTACCGCCATAGCCTCACCGTTCAGCCGCGACGTTCCCGTTTTACAGCTGATTTTATCCAGCAGCACGGAAGAGGATTGGCAACAGCAAACTCAGGGCTTGCGCAGCAGAGATATCGCCATGCAAGTGGTGCTGCCAGAAATGGATGGTCGTATTATCACCCGTGCCGTCAGCTTTAAATCGCAGGCCTGGTACTCCGAGCGCTGCCAGATTTCACTGGTTCGGTATTGTTTGCAACCTGAAAGAGCCGAGTTCGTCGCGCGTCTTGCGCGTAATTATCTAACGTTGAAAAGTAAAGATAACGCTCAAAAGCGCATTGCTTTGATTCTGGCGAATTATCCCACCAAAGATGGCCGCATCGGTAACGGCGTGGGACTGGACACACCGCAATCGATGATAAATATCCTCAATGCCATGTTTGCAGCCAGTTACCAACTGGCTGACATCCCTGCCAACGGTAATCGTCTTATTGAGGCCTTGCTGGGTTCTGTGACGAATAATCCAAATACCTTGCATGAGTTACCCTGCTGGCAAAGCATCTCATTGAACACATATCAGGCGCATTTTTCACAGCTGCCCGCAGCCAATCGGCAGGCCGTACTAGCACGCTGGGGAGGGCCGGAGACTGACCCCAAGTGCAGAAACGGCCGCCTGATGATTGCCGGTATTCGCCTCGGCGAGCAGTTTATTGGCATTCAGCCAGCGCGCGGTTTTAACCTCGATTTGCTGGCCAATTATCACGACCCAGACCTCGTGCCACCACACAGTTATCTGGCTTTTTATTTTTGGCTGCGCCACGAATATAAAGTCGACGCCGTGGTACATGTCGGTAAGCACGGTAATCTTGAATGGTTGCCGGGCAAGGGCACGGCGCTGTCGAATCAATGCTGGCCCGATGTGGCGTTGGGCGCACTACCGCATTTTTATCCTTTTATTGTTAATGACCCCGGCGAGGGAGCGCAAACCAAACGCCGCACACACGCCGTTGTCATCGATCACCTGATGCCGCCGATGACGCGCGCCGAGGTATATGGCGATCTCGCAGAACTGGAAGCGCTGGTAGACGAGTACTATCAGGCGATGGGCATGGACCTGCGGCGTGAGAACTGGCTGCGCGATAAAATCATGCAGCAGGTTAAAACAACGAATATTTATCAAGAGCTGTCGATCGACAGAGATGCGCTAAACGATACGCAAGTGCTCGAGCAATTGGACACTTACCTATGTGATATTAAAGAATCACAAATTCGCCATGGCCTGCATATTTTAGGCGAGTTACCGGTGGCAGCAAAGCTAGGCGATACCATCGTCGCTTTACTGCGATTGCCCAGAGGTTCGGCGCCGGTAGATCAAGGTATATTGCACAATCTGGTAGACGACCTGTCGCTGGTGCAAGAGACGATCCCGTTCGATGCGTTACAGACGACGGTTGCGCCGTGGCAGGGGGAGAAGCCGGCTGCACTGCTGAATATTAGTGACCAGCCGTGGCGTACATCAGCGGATACGCGCGAACGGCTGGAATTGCTGGCCAGCAGTTTTGTGCAGCGCTATGTGCTGCAAGACATGCCGGTTGATGCAGCTATCATCGCAGCCTACCCAAAAACCAGCGAACAGTTGGTATACGCCCGCAGTGTGCTATTACTTGCGTTGGAAGACAGCGCAGACAGAGAAATCTCCGCGCTAATCAAAGGCCTTGCTGGCCGGTTTATAGAGCCAGGCCCGAGTGGCGCACCAACGCGAGGCAGACTTGATACCTTACCCACCGGGCGTAACTTTTTCTCGGTAGACAACCGCGCCATTCCCTCACCGGCAGCCTGGGCGCTTGGTAAAAAATCAGCGCAATCCCTTATCGAACGCCACCTGCAGGATCATGGCGACTACCCCAGAGAACTGGGTTTGTCGGTATGGGGTACGGCCACCATGCGCACCGGCGGTGACGACATCGCCCAGGCCTTTGCTTTGATGGGCGTCAAACCGGTTTGGGCGGCCGGTTCGCAGCGGGTGGTCGATTTTGAAATCACTCCTACCATGCTGCTGCGGCGTCCGCGGGTGGACGTGACTCTACGAGTCTCCGGCTTTTTTCGAGATGCATTTCCCAATGTCATGCGTTTATTCGATGCAGCCGTGTTGGCTATCGCCGCCTTGGAGGAGCCTGGTGACGACAATATTATTCAACAAAATATTGTTGCCAGAGCGGAGCAGCTGATTGCCGCAGGCATGCAGGAAGAGCAGGCAAAAAGACAGGCCAGCTATCGTGTGTTTGGCAGCAAGCCGGGCTCCTACGGTGCCGGCCTGCAAGGCTTGATTGATGAGCGCTGCTGGGAGACGCCGTCCGACCTGGCCGAAGCCTATGTTAACTGGGGCGGCTACGCCTACGGTGGCACGTTTGGCAATACCGACAGCCGTGGCGGTGTCGCTGCAAAAAACGCGTTTGAACACCGCCTTAGCCAATTGGATGGTGTGGTGCAAAACCAGGACAATCGCGAGCACGACCTGTTGGACTCAGACGACTACTACCAATTCCAGGGCGGCATGAGCAACGCGGTTAGCGTTTACAAAGGCGAGATGCCGGCCGTGTATCACAACGACCACTCCAATCCGGCAGCACCGCGCATCAGAACATTAAAGGAAGAGCTCAACCGGGTAATACGCTCGCGCGTGCTGAATCCCAAGTGGATTGAGGCCATGCGTGAACATGGCTACAAAGGCGCATTTGAGATGTCTGCCAGCGTTGACTATATGTTTGCCTATGATGCAACCACTAATCTTATTGACGATTATCAGTATGAGTTGGTCAGCGATGCGCTGATCTTTGATAATGATAACCGTCAGTTTCTGCAGGACAACAATCCCGCCGCGCTAGAAGAGATGGCTGAACGTTTGTTAGAGGCAACGCAGCGTGGTTTATGGAGTGACAATAATAATTATGCCGCGCGGCTGCAGGATTTGCTGTTGCAGCTTGATGCAGACCAGGAAGGCGCTAGCTAATTTTTGATGCGCGAAGGGAATCGCATTCTTCCGTGGCAATCGCTATCATAATATAGTGATGCAACAGCTGAGAGATAATTATGCCGGCTCATGAAATCATTTCATGTTCAAAATGTGGACAACAGTTTGAATGCAAGAGAGGGTCTATTCTGCTTTGTCATTGCAATGAGGTAAAGTT
>RCMY010005326.1_pt1 | contig 17018 bp, 13 predicted proteins | sample 2041341 | NCBI WGS metagenome assembly RCMY01 (sample SAMN09708234, study PRJNA481090) | Marine sediment metagenome, whole genome shotgun sequencing project. | reverse complement strand
CTAACTCCCTTCAGGCACTCGACGAAAACTATAAAAAAGGATTCCGTCTTTTTGAACTGGATATTATCGAAACCTCCGACGGAAAATTGGTCGCCGCTCACGATTGGAAGATGTGGGCGCGGTTTACCGATTACGTGGGAACACTTCCACCAAGTCTTTCGGAGTTCAAAAAACACAAAATCTACGGCGATTACGAAACCTTGGACATGGAAAGAGTAAATACCTGGTTTGCCGCACACCCCGACGCCACGTTGGTAACGGACAAGGTAAGCAATCCCATAGCATTCGCTGAGGCCTTCATTGACAAGAGCAGGCTGATTATGGAGCTTTTTAGTCTTATGGCCGTGGAGAAAGCCTCACAAAACGGTATCCAAGCTATGATTTCACAAGAGCCCTTGATGGCTATTAGAGGCGATATAATGAACTATTTGGCCATCAATAATATAAAATATGTTGCGGTCTCGCGAAGAATAATTGCTAGCCAGACCAAACTTCTGTTGCAATTGAAGGTACAGGGAATAAAAGTATATGTCTACAATGTTAACTTTGACGCTGGAAAAGATGAAAAATATGTTCAGGATAACGAAATCGGACTTGTCTACGGTATGTATGCCGATAAATGGGTTTTTGACCAGGCCTTAAAAACACCATCGAAGTAATCTTGCACTTTAAAAACCACTAGAAGAGCAGCTATAATTTAGAAAAGTAGATAATAGGTTATCGGCAAGTCATCGCTAGCCACTAAAACTTTACTTGATATGTTAAGCCCGCGGTCACAGAAAAAAAGAAGTTGCCGGAATCAAAGGCCAGTTCCTGTCGTGTAACCCCCATATTGGTCCTGTAAATGTTCGGCTTGCTTTTTCCTGTGAATTGATACTCCAAACTAAGTCGTTGAGACTCTACATATAGCAGCGTCTCGGCCAACAGCTCCTCACCAGAAGTCAATTGTCGCAATTCGGGGGAATAGCCCATACCTACGTTAAAGCCCAAATAGTTTTCCGCATCCTTCCCATATTTTCTCATAAGTAAATTTCCGGATACGCGGGTCAGGTTATCGGGCATTGGAGTGATATAAGAACGCAGGGAAAAATAAAAGTTGCCCCGGTAATGGCCAAGTGAATTGGTAATCACGGAAACATTCTTGGTGTCAAAATTGATATATCGACCACCCGCAGAAAACTCCATGGCTCCAGGAAGGTTAACATATAGGTCACCACCGACCTTAGAATTAGGGTAAATGGGAGCTTCCGAAAATCCATAGTTCAAGTAGGCATAGAAACGCTTCGAAAACTTGGGGTAGAAATCCAGTTCGTACTGAATTCCGTTGATTTTGTTGCGATTATTATAGTTGATGCGCGGAATGATACTACCCGCCAGCGTCTGGCGCTTATATGATATGCTCGAAGCGACGATGGGGTCGTAGCGTTGGTCAAAAACGGTGTATGCGCTTCTGATGGCCAATCGGTTGTTCAGAACATCTTTGTCCGCCGGAGTCTTTGGCCCTATGTCGACTGTCTCTGCTACTTCGGATTCCTTCTTTTGGACCTCGAGTTCTATGGTTTCGTCGAACCATCCTGATTCCGGGTATTCCGTACTCTCAATTTGCTGCAAGGCGATTTCTCGGAGTCTTACAATCTCACTTTCCGTCTCTAAATAGATTAAGGCTTTGTTAGAAAGACCTAAGGCCGTAGCCGCATTCTTGGCATATAGCTCATTTTTTATGGCCGAAATCCAAAACTCCCTATTAGTTTTTTGTTTGGATGTAAGGGTGTTGAAAATTACACGGGCCTGCTCATAACGGCCTTGCCATCCGTAAGTACCTCCCAAAAGGGCTTGGGCCTCCACATCATCAGGATGCCGGGCGACCACTTGAACCAGTACATCTTGTGCCAACCGATAATTGCCTTTGGTCGCTTCTTCGTAAGCTATTTCAAACTCAGGTTTCTGAGCATCGGTATACGCAACGTCTTGCCCCATACCCATAAAACAGGATAAGGAGAGAATGATAATAAGAAAGAGTAGTTTATGCCCCATTACATTTTTTAAAACCGCATAGCTTCTTTGGATTTCGTTCTATTTGAATTACTAAAACCCGAAGAAATACCTTTTTTACGCGCCTCTCTTTTTGCCCGTGCAATCTTATCGGCAATTTCGGCGACACCAGAACTATTTTGTTCTACCGTTTCAATAAGTTCCAAGGCCTCTCTAGTTTTCCCAGCCCAAAAATAGACATCGAACAAAGCGGCATACGAATCGATATAATTGGGATTCATTTGGATACAACCCGTCAAAATTTCGATACTCTCATCATAATTACCCCGCCACACATTTATACGCCCCATCAAAATTTTAGTGTCAATATGGCTGGGCACATTCGATAGATTATAACGGCAAAGCAGCAAAGCCTTGTCATACTGTCCGTCAAAGGCAAGGTCACGCGCTGTAAAATACCCTTTATCCGAATCTTGTCCGTTGTATACACTGTTGATCCAAACCGTTTCACTGTCGGTAAACAGTTCTTTGCGAACGGCAAAAATCGCAAGGCTATCGGGTATGATTTTGTCATTGGCGGTTACATAGGCGTTCATCGATTTAAAATTTTCCAACTTAGACGCTGCTTTCGAACTACCGAAAGAACCGCTTAGATTCATGTTTTCATCGATATTATACACCGACCCGTCAGAAAACACTTTTTCTGCATTGATAAATTCTTTCAATTCATTTTTATTGCGCATCAAAGGGATATCCTTTGTGGATTGAAACTCGGCCTGTGTGTCCAAGGCACTACCCATCCAGGCAACTTTCTTGGGCATTTTAAGTTCATACCTGCTCTGTAGCATCGCCAGCAAAGTCGGGGTGACATCGAAATGGGAGTTGACCGCTCTCATTTTTTTGGTGGATTTCAATAGCGGACTGTACATGATCAAGGGCACATGAAAACGGCTCAGGTTGTTTCGCTGCGGAATTGGAATTAGCCTATGATCTCCCGTCACTATAAAAATCGTATTGTGGTAGTCCGGCTGTTTTTTGTAGGCATCGAATACGAATTTTAGGGCGTCATCGGTGTATAGCAGGGTTGCAAAAACGTTGTCGTTCTTTTCGATAACGTTCTTGATTCTTCCCTGATGGTTTCCTTTGGACAAAATTTTCTCCACCTCTTGCTCGTAAAAATCCTGTTGAGGAGGGATGAAAGGTTCGTGCGTACTGATGGTCATATAGACTTCCATCCGAGGCTGGCCGGCTTCCCGGGGCAGGCTCATGCTTTTCTTGAACAGTTCTTTATCGGGATAACCCCAAGAGGATCCCGCCGCATCTTCGGCCTGCATGGTGAATTGATTCCCAAATCCGGACTTGTCCAAAACGAAATCCACATTCTCGCTGAGCAAGAAGCGGTCGACATTGTCAAAGGAACTGTTGGTGCCCTGATAGAAGGAAGTTTTGTATCCGTTATTCTTTAAAATACTGTATAGGGTTAGTTTGTTGGGATATTTTTCCAGTTCCATAAATCCGCTTTTCCCGAAAGGTAATGAGCCTATCAATGAGGGAAGTACCCCGAACGTGCGACCCGTGTTGCTCAAACAATTTTCCCAGTAGAGGGATTTGGTGCTGAGGGAATCCAAAAACGGGGTAAAACCTCCAAATTCAGCCCCTTCCCCCATAAAGTCCCTGCCCAATCCTTCGACCATGAAAAAAACGATATTGGGTTTTTCCTCTTTTAATTCAAAAAATTCCCCTAGCGTATTCTCGATTTTTTGGGATTTGATCAAAGGATACTCCACATCCGAATTATAGGAAGTATCCTCCGTAGAAGTTTCGTAAAGATTTAGCGCCAAATACTGAATCTTATTCTGGTTTATCGGTTTTCCGGCGACAAATAGCGTCATGATGAATAGACTGAAGAGGATTATCGTAAAGGGATACATCCTACTGATATGATGGTAATATTTCGAGGTGATTTTGTACAGACCAAAGAATAATCCGATAATGACAATAATTCCAAAGACCATGGAAACATACATCCAAATACTACCGGAATTGGCGATGGTAATTTTCATATCCGCAAAACTGTAACCCAAAAGGTCAGAACCTAAAGGCACCAAGGCCGTACAGTAATAACTTATCAGCATGGCCTCGATAATCAATAACACGAGCAGTAGAACAAAAACAAGATTAAAACCATAGCGTGGCCGAAGATTTTCCCAAAAATTAAAAGGAAAGGCCATCGCGACGCCCACGATAGATGCAAATCCAATTTGGTGCACCGCAGCGATAAATAAACTAGAACCAAAAATGATATCAACCACTCCTTTGAAATATAGGATGGTGTATTGATACATAGAAAGCACCAACAAACACCCAAAGAATGAAATAATCAATCGGGTATACTGCTTAAGCGTGTATCTATCGTGTTGGCTGGTGTTCATAACTCTTACCTCTTAACTTGCCTTCACAAACCCTTTCCTAACCTGCGAGCCCCATCCTGATTTTATATTGAATAATTTTTTATAATTGCCCCTGACCGCAGCCCAGACCACGATGGGGTGGAAAAATAGCGGCTCGATAATGGCGCAAAGCATAAGTGTCAAAATATCCTTGGTTTTTTTGTATTCGTTATAGCTGTAAACGTCCCATAAAATGGCATAGAACGAGTACATGACCGAGAACACATAGACGGCGGCCGTTATGGCGATAAAGAAATCCCAATTCAGGATTCCCAAATAATAAAAAAGGACTATGGTAATCAAACCAAAAAATTCCATCAGCGGCGCCAGCCATTCATAGAAGAACCAATAGGGGTAACTCAGCAACCCCAGACGGCCATATTTGGAGTTAAAGAACATGTCTTTGTGCTTGAAAAGGGTCTCCAAATTGCCCCTCGCCCAACGATCACGTTGGTTTACGAATATTTTTAGGTCTTCAGGTACTTCGGTCCAACATAAGGAATCGGGAATATACTCCACGGTATACGGGGTTTTGATATCGTGCATATACCGGCGCATTTTGAACACGATTTCCATATCTTCTCCTACCGTTCCGGTATCATAACCGTCTACGGCTAAGGCGATTTCGCGATCAAAAAATCCAAATGCACCCGAGATAATAAGCAGGCTGTCGATACGGCCCCAGGCCATTCTTCCTAAAATGAAAGAGCGGGTATATTCGAGCAACTGAAACCGGGCCAGCCAGCTTTTGGGCAGGCGTATCTCTTCTAACTGTCCGCCTTCGATGACACAGGAATTTGCCACTCGAATTACACCTCCAACGGCTATGACCCGCTTTTCGGAACGTTGATAAAAAGCCTTCACCACATGTAGTAGCGCATCGGGCAACAAAAGGCAATCTACATCGATACAGCCCACGTAGCGGCTGGTCGAAAGGGCCATACCTGTATTGAGGGCGTCAGATTTGCCGCCATTTTCTTTATCGATCACCGTCAGTTTTGCAAAGGCACGGTGCGGCGACTTGTAAATGCCCCGTATGGGTTTGTTTCGCCAGTTCGGATCTATTTCCTGTACGACCTTCACCAAGTCGTAAGCATCGATCATCTTCTGCAGCGTATCGTCTTTGCTGCCATCGTTGACGACCATCACCTCGTAGTTCACATAGCGCAGGGACATCAGCGAACGGATATTTTCGACGATGGTCATTCCCTCGTTATAGGCGGGGGCGATAATCGTAATACTTGGGGCCAAAGGCGATGCCATTACTTTTGAGAGGTCGCCAAAACTGTTCTTTTTCCGGTAATGGATCGAATTTCTGGTGGACAGATAGCCCATAATGCTGAACAACGTAAATAGTGTCACCGTAAACATCAAAAAAACGACATTTATGTATTCAAGGACGATATAGTAGAGTTCGCTGTCCATTTATAAAATCAAAAAAAAAGTTTTGAAAATTTCCGCAGCGAATTAAAAAACGAACCACCGTTGTCGGTGGAGGACACTTCTGTCGAGATGACCGGAATGTCTAATATTTTCTGGTCATAGTCCTTGTCCAAAATCTCGCAAAGTTCAAAATCGATATCAAAAAATTCAGGAGCCATAGCGGGACTCAATTCCAATTCTGAAAGAAGGTGGCCGTAGCTTTCTTCATCCTGACGCGTTGCATTTACCATTTGTTCTGCAACAATTTCGGATACCCCCTTGGAATAGAGCGCCTCTGGATTCTCATAGGAAAGCTTTGCGATCAGTAGTTTCAGAACGCTCTGTGCCTTGTTGCGTATTCTTTGATCGGGATTTTCTAGCAGACCGTCCAAAAATTCGATTTCCTTTTCGTCTCCAACGGGTACGATTTCGTCTAAAAGGATGAGTTTACATTCCGTATCTATGTTTTTAAATAGATCGGCAAAAACGCTGAACACGGGTAAATCAGCTATTTCGTTGTCCGTATTTGAACTTGTTTTTCGTTTTGCACCCCGTTCTTTGGAAAACTTCTCTATCATTCCGGTAATGCGCTCTTTGATAAAATTTTTGTTCTCCTCTGCCCTCAGTTCTTCCAATAAGGGAATTTCCCGAAGATCACCGAGTTCTTCAAGGTCGTCCAAAAGCCCCATCATATAAGTCTCATGATCATCATAATAGACCGGTTCGGGAATGAGTTCACTTGAAATTTCTGCATCCGAGGGATAGGGAACAATCTCGTAACTCAATTCTATCTTCCGTAATTCGTTGTCCGCTATCAACCAAGACATCACATCTTCGACTTTGGGCCCGTTTACCTCAATGATTGGGGCATCATCCAAATCGAATTCCACTTTTTCGTCTTCCCCATCCACTTCGGCATCGTCTTTTTCTTCAAATGAAACCTCAAAATCTGACAGGGAATAGCCCTCAATATTTAGTAAGGATTCCGATGGGCCAGCATTCAGCGCGTCAGGGTATTCAGTAGCTAACAACGTCTCGTCATCGATTACAACGGGCAAAAAGTCCAATTCATTGATTTCGTTGATAAGGGCTTGCAACTCCTCATCCATAAAATCGGAAGAAACCTCGTCATGATGGATTTCATAAGCTCTCAAGTCTTTACTGCATGTGTCAATGCCATCTTCTGTTGTTTTTTTGTAGGATATGGCTCCGGTTTCATCGGCAACGACAATCGGCAGAAAGTGGATTTCCGAAATATCAAAATGGGATGCTTCAGTTGTATGGAATGCTTCAGTTGTTTGGGGTACTTCAGTTGTATGGGATACTTCATCTGAATTGGTGACCTCGTAGGATGCTACATTCACTTCTTCAACGTGTACCTCAATTTCTTTCAGGGGTTTATTGGTTTTTTTGGGATTGCTCATCGGTCTAGCTATTAATGATAGGTGTTTATTTGGGATTGGGTCGTCCGTAGGTGCGGGTTCGGGGTTCGCCGATACAGGATGCTTCTTAAGCAAATCACTTTCGGGGCCTGCCCTGGCCTTTTCCAGCTCGTTCGCATCTTCTTCGCTAGTATTCTTTTCTACTTTCTCGTCAGCGATAACCGGAAACGGGTATGCAGAGATGTTTTCGATATTCTTAGTGGGCATGATACTTTCGGGAGCAATGGTATTTATGGCGCCTACTGCCTTACTTTTTACCGAGAAGTTACCTTCCCGTTGCGATACCTTTTTTAAAAATTCGATATCCGAGGTACTGCCCAATTCCGCAATCGCGCCTAAAATGCCCAATTTGGTGTCGACGGTACATTTCGGAAAGACACCTTTTAGGGTCGGTAAAGCTTTGGTAATATGAAATTCCTTTATACAATCGATAGTCTGTTGTTTGACCTGCCGGTCTTTGTGCTTTATCAGTTCGATAAGAGATGCATTGGCATCATTTTGATGGTAATATTTAATGAGACGTAGGGCGAACAGCACTACATGGGTATTCGTCGAGGTCAACCACGCCTTGAAACGCGGCGGCTCGAAATCCTCTTTATTCCGAACTACATCTAGCAATTTCAATTGCTGCCACTCCGATATTTTGTATTTGGTAGTATCTAAAAAATAGCTGATTCCTCGGGGTCTTAGGGTTACGGTGGCAATCTCGGCCTGCTTTCTAATGGTGCCCCTTCGGTCATTGATGAACTTGACGATAAAGGGATACGCCTCCTCGACCTGCATCTGTGTAAGTTCGAGTATACCTTTTGATATGACTTCCCAACGCCAGCTCTCCAATTTTTTATAGGCATCCTTTTCGAGGCCAAGATCTTGGTATAATTTGAATAGCCGTTTTTGGGTTTCGCCAGAAACATCCTGTCGCAAATCGAGTAATATCTGAGCCAAGATTTTCCTATTGAAATCTTCCCGCAGCAAATCGCGTATCTCGATCTTTAATCCGATGTACTTTGATTTTTCGCTTTTGTTCGCATCTTCCTCATAGAACAAGAACTCACTGATCATAGGTGATAGTTCGGTTTTTCGCAGTTTGATTCGCGATGAATTTGCAGCTATTTTGTTCCGAAAGAAAAAGACCGAGATGAAATACAAGAGCGCTAATACAACGAAAAAGACCGAAAGCCACCTTAACAGACCAATATCGACCGCTGGGGCGGTGATCAGCGTTGGCAAACCATATGTAAATTTCAGTATCTGCAAATTAGGTTTTGTTCAGTTCACGGGCCACGCGGACAAGGAGTTCGGAGGGACTCACCGGTTTTGAAATAAAATCGTTGGCACCCAGTGCGAAGGCGCTCAGTACATTTTCTTCGTTGCCGGCCGATGATATAATGATGATGGGCACCTGCAGATTCAACTTGTTGCGCACATGGTCGATAAGCTCCATACCCGAGAAATAAGGCATCATGATATCGCTTACGATAATGTCGGGCGTATTTTGCGATAGATATTCCTTCACTTGTTTTCCGTCGGCGCTAAGTTTTACCTCGTACCCGCCCTTTTGTAATCGGAACATCAAGAGCGACGCCAGCAACTGGTCATCTTCCGCCAATAATAGCTTTTTCTTTTCCATGCCCTGACCTATCCTTGATTTAGGTTGGCCAAGGTTGCATCGATGGATGCTTTTATCGTTGGATATTCCTCGGCAAAGCAATCGCAGAGAAACTGAAGGTGCTTTGAGTCTTGGTCCCCGTTACATTCCTTTTGTACGAGAACTATGATGGCGTGAAGGCTGTCCGTACGCATCATGGCCAGGCCCGCTTTGACTTTATGGGCGGCTAGGCCAAGCTGCTTGAAGTCCGAATTGTGTAAATGTATTCTAGCGGCCCCCATAAATTCCAGTGCATTTTCATGGTAGAGCGACACCAGTTCTTGCAAGAGGTCCAATTCGCCCATGCATTCTTCTAAAATGGGTTCAAGGTCCATGGTAATGGATATATCGTGGAGGGCAATATCGGAAAGCTGCTGTAGCTCAAGTAGGTTTTTTGTTATCATTTTGGGGTAATTTGGATTAATAAGATAGGGATGGTAAAAATCCCCATAAATAGACGCTTGAACAATTAAATGTTATCTAAGCTGGTATAACTGTTGTCAAATGGCTTTATTTGTAGGTTTAATCTTTATAAAAACTTTAAAATGAAGCACTTTATCTGCATTTTCGGTCTTTTAGCGACAATTTCCTGTACAGAACAGGAGAAGAAAACCGAGGAAAGTCTAGAGGCAAAAGCGAAGCGTATACATGAACAAACCATTACGGTGGATACCCATGATGACATCAATATCAGCAACTTTACGGATAGTGTAAACTATACGCAGCGCCTGGATACCCAGGTCAACCTTCCCAAAATGGAGGAGGGCGGACTGGATGTGAGCTGGCTGATCGTTTATACGGGGCAAGATACCCTAACCACAGAAGGCTATGCCAAAGCGGAGGAAAATGCCATGGCAAAGTTCAAGGCCATACATCGACTCTGCGAGGAAATTGCTCCGGATAAGATTGAACTGGCATTGACTTCGGATGACGTTCGCCGAATTGACTCGAAGGGTAAAAAAGTAGCCATGATCGGTGTCGAAAATGCGTATCCGATGGGTGAGGACTTGTCGAATTTTGAAAAGTATTATGATCTGGGCGCCCGCTATATTTCCTTAGCGCACAACGGCCATAGCCAATTCAGCGATTCCAATACCGGAGAAAATGATAGCGTTTGGTTGCATGACGGTTTAAGTGAACTCGGTAAAGCTGCTGTAAAAGAGATGAATAGATTGGGAATTATGATTGATATATCGCATCTCTCCAAGGAATCCATGGTGCAAACCATCAAACTATCGGACGTCCCGATAATTGCCTCGCATTCCTCGGCGCGCGCCCTGTGCGACCACAGCCGAAACTTGGACGATGAACAACTGAAATTGATCAAGCTAAACGGCGGGGTCGTCCAGACCGTTGCGTTAGGAGCTTATCTAAATACCAAAAAAGACTCCGTACGATCGGAATACATGGAGGCTATTTACAAAGAAGTGGCGGATTCATTGAATACAGCCTGGCACAATCCATCGGATTTCGGCAGCTTGACCGACGAACAGAAAGAGGACTTTTTTGAAAATTATCCGACCATTCTTAAAATTTCCAATACGGTGGCGGCCAAAAGAAAAGATGCCCCACCTGCAGTTAATGTTTCCGATTTTGTGGACCATATTGATTATATGGTGGATTTAATTGGTATCGACCACGTCGGTATCAGCTCCGATTTTGATGGCGGCGGAGGCATCGAAGGTTGGTCCGACGCCTCCGAAACCTTTAATGTGACCCTAGAACTGGTCAAACGAGGATATACCGAGGAAGATATCGCTAAAATTTGGGGAGGAAATTTGTTGCGAGTGTTGGATGACGTTCAGGCTTTTGCTAGTAAACAATAGGCAGTAATTGCTGATGTTATTTTTATAACTTCCTGACTCCTAACTCAATAATCTATTGTTAAGCTTGACACTGGAAGGTTCCAATGGCACTCGATGGTTTCAATGGCACTCGATGGTTTCAATGGCACGCACTCGATGGTTTCAATGGCACTCGATGGTTTCAATGGCACTCGATGGTTTCAATGGTACTACTAAACTTTAAAATTCAGCGTAAAATTATCTAGCCAATTTTACTAAAACAGCTTAGCGCCTCCCGTCGTCCAGAGTTTTTGGAATATGGAGATCCGTGCCCAGCTTTTTATTCAGTTTGGCAATAAAGTAGGCGGATAAAAGCGGAGATTCCACTTCCATATTTTGGTGTATGAAGAAGTTGATATTTGTCAAGCCCTGCTTCCTCCAATACGCCAATCGTTCTACCCAGTCGTCTAACCGCGCGTAGTCGATCTCGTGGTTGGTACCTACATAGCGGACGAAGGCCTCGTTGTTCGTAAGGCGCATGTGCATAATATCCCTTCGGCCGGCGGTATCCACCAAGATATTGGCGATGTTGTTTTCTTCCAAAAGATGATAGAGTTCTTGGGCGACCTTTTTATCGTTGAACCAATCCGTATGCCGAAATTCTATCGCCAAGGGAAATTCCTCCGGCCAATTTTCTACGAAGCGCACTACCCTATCCCAATTCTTCGGCCCGAAATTATCGTGCATCTGTAGGAAGATTGTGCCCAGTTTATCCCTAAGATTTGCCGCGCCGATAAGATACTCATCCACAATCGGATACACTTGGTCATTTAAACGTCTCAAATGACTAATATTCCGTACGAGTTTGGGAAAGAACTTGAAGTTATCGGGCGTGGTGTCGCCCCATTTCGCAAATTGCTCCGGAGAGAACATTCTATAAAATGTCGCATTGAGTTCGATGCTGTTGAATTGGCTGGAGTAATATTCAAGCTCATTTTTTGTACCTCCAGGGTAGAAATTTTTTAGTTGCAGCCGGTTCCAGTTCGCGCAGCCGACATGAACGATAAAAGCTTGGTTGTGGTTCTGTTTGGAAAGGATAACTTCGGTATCCGGATGATCTTTTGGAATTGTGAAGTCTATGAGTTCTAGCTGTTCTACTTTTCCAAATTTCATAATCGTGTGTTCATAAAGCGGTTAAAAACTATCGTACTGGAATGATTGAGCTCCATATCATATCATTATCTTTATGAAAATAGTTATTATGAGCGACCGGTGCAATCATTTACTTCGCATCCGCCCTGAAATTTCTTCTGCCAGGGTCGACCAAAATATGAGCGAGGACGAAAAATTCCAAAACGGGACATTAAGACCGATTATCAAGTTACAAAATCCTCTTATTGTCGCGATGTTCAAGAATTATATTATTAAATACAAGAACACCTTTCACCAACTTTCGTCACGAAAACGCCTCGATTACATTGAAAATGCAGTGCAGAAAAATATGAAATTCAGGAATTCATTGAAGGGAATCGTCATCGGCCAATTCACTTTGGATGAATACGATAGCTACTGTAAAAACGCTTCGACTTTAAATAAACGGATAATGAACATGATGGTCGAGCGGCTCAAGGATCAGATACAGCTTTTTGAAGGTGACGTTCTAGTCTAGCGCGCCGTTTGCTCAACGCCTGTCGCCATTCGCTATTCGCGTTTAATTCGATACAGTTTTTTCCGTAAAGCCTATGGCGCAAAACGAATAGCGTTCAGCGCAAAATCGACTCCCCGTTCAGGTTGGTATTCAATACGTCTCCCATAAAATCGAAATAAGGTCGAATGGCCTTGTACGACTTGTCGATTTCATCGAGAAAATTAGGCGATAACACTTCTGCATCCGTAAAATTCCGACGGAAGATGAATTGCTTATGCCGGATCAGGTCAATATTCTCGTGGTCTTTATCAAATCCCTTCGGTGACGTCTTGACGGCGTCCCCCTCCAGCTCGCCCCATATTTTTTTAAAGGATTTTTCGCTGATAATATCCTGGAACTCTGAAGCATCCAATTCGAACTCCTTCCGTATCCGAAACAAATCCTCCTTTTCGGGACCCCAAAATCCTGTGGCTATAAATGTTTCTCCAGGTTTAATTCGAATGTAGTAACCGCCCCTGTTTTGGGCACCTAACCGGTGAAAGGAACCGGCAAAATGAGCTTTGTACGGTGTTTTATCCTTCGAAAAACGGACATCCCTATAAATCCGGAACATCTTCATCTTTTCGATTTGATCATGGACTTTCAGATTATCCATAACCAACCTATAAAAATCCTTGACATCGCTTTCATGCCGCTTGAACTCCGTTTTATGTTGGGTAAACCAATCCCTGTCGTTGTTATTTTTTAGTTTTTCCAAAAAATAAAGGGCTTCTTTCGTAATTGTGGGATGTAACATTCGTCTAAAATCCTGTGATTAATTGAAATTCGCGCTAAAGTTAATCAATGAACAGGGAGAGCATCTAAATTTATGGTTAATTTTACAAATCAATTTAGAAATATGACCCAACAATCCATTATAGATAAAATTAACCGGCACAAGAAACAGCCGAACCTGAGGTTTGTTCTGAAAGAGAAGACCGAGGCCTTTACCAATACTCTTTTTTATACCCTATTCGACATCGATACCCCCGTGGAGAAGAATTTGGGGCTTTTGGAATCCCAATTCGACGAACTAGTAGATCTGGCCTGTTGGGATGTGGACAAATCCTGCAAGAAGATTTGGGATTCCTACGTCGAGAATCTACCTGAAATTCTGCGCCGTTTGAACCTTGACGCGGAGGCTACAGTCAACTGTGACCCTGCATCCCTATCCATTGAAGAGGTCTACATGGCTTATCCCGGGTTTTATGCGATTGCCATTTATCGGCTTGCGCACAAACTCTATCAAGATGGATTTCCTCTCGTACCGAGGTTGATGACTGAATATGCCCATCGGCAAACCGGGGTGGATATCAATCCCGGGGCCCAAATCGGGGATTCCTTCCATATCGATCATGGTACGGGTATCGTTATCGGGGAAACGGCCATCATAAAAAATCACGTGAAAATCTATCAGGGCGTCACCTTGGGCGGGCTTTACGTCGCTAAGCATCTACAAAAAACGAAGCGCCACCCGACTATTGAGGATAATGTGACCATATATGCCAGTGCCACCATTTTAGGTGGGGATACCGTTATCGGCGAAAATTCCGTTATTGGTGGAAACGCCTGGTTGACCGCATCGGTACCAAAAAACTCCACCGTTTTTCACAGCCCCGAAATCAAAATTAAAACCCTTCCGAATGTCTAGTTCTATTCTCGAGCTTATCGGCAATACGCCCCTAGTGGAATCCCGTGTATTGAATACCAATCCCAATGTTACCCTATTGTTTAAGTTGGAGGGGCATAACCCCGGTGGTAGCGTCAAAGATCGTGCAGCACTGAATATGATCCAAAGCGGATTGGAGCGAGGTGATTTCGATAAAAATTCCAAACTCATCGAGGCGACCAGCGGAAATACAGGTATTGCCTTGGCCATGATTGCCGGCAGCTACGGACTGAACATAGAACTCGTAATGCCAGAAAACAGTACTAAGGAAAGGGTGCAGACGATGCGCGCGTATGGGGCGAAAGTTACCTTGACTCCTGCTGACGTAGGTATCGAAGGGGCCAGGGATTATGCCGAAGACAAGGTCAACAACCATGGTTTTACCATGTTCGATCAATTCGGGAACGATGACAATTGGAAAGCCCACTACAAAAGTACCGGCCCTGAAATATGGCGGGACACTGAAGGGAAAGTAACTCATTTCGTTTCTTCCATGGGAACGACCGGCACAATAATGGGCGCATCAACCTATCTCAAAGAAAAAAATAAGGATGTTCAAATCGTTGGGGTTCAACCTACCGATGGTTCAAGCATCCCCGGTATCCGCAAGTGGCCGGTAGAATATCTACCGAAAATATTTGACGCTAATAAGGTCGATCAGATAGTAGAAGTCAGTCAAGACGAGGCGATTGATATGGCAAGACGCTTGGCCAAGGAAGAGGGAATTTTTTCAGGTATGAGCAGTGGTGGGGCAACAGCAGCGGCCTTACGCTTGGCCAGTACGCTCAAAACTGGGATTATTGTATCCATCATCTGCGATCGGGGTGATCGGTATCTTTCCTCGGATTTGTTTGTTTGAAAAGACCAAGTCACAGCACGATGGGTCAACTGCTTCGAAATTTCGGATAAAAAATCAATGCGTTTAATAGTTTAGAAAAATAGCTGCTGGAGTTTATTGCTGCGACTTATGTTCCTCTAAAATCAATTCGGATTACCTTTCCGTCATCACGTAATTACGATGATCTCGTTCAGGTTTTTCTCCGAATGTCCTTGGTATCGCTGACATTCAAATATTTACTTTTTTCCAAAGCTTTACATATTTCGTCATCGTTCACATTGACGAGAAAATCCTTTTTAGCATCCGAAGAGGTGTCGGGCAAGCAAAGGACCTCGTTCTATCTGCCTATATCCAATGTTTTCTTCTGAAATACACCATCATTCCGATAAATAATGCAATCATCACGCCCCATACCACGTAATAGCCATATTCATAATGCAGTTCGGGCATGTGATCAAAATTCATCCCATAAATACCGGCAATAAAGGTCAAGGGTATAAAAATCGACGCCATTATGGTCAATACTTTCATCACCTCGTTCATTTTATTGCTCATGTTGCTCATATACATTTCCATGAGGCTCATCGACATTTCGCGATAGATCTGTACACTTTCGTTAACCTCAATGGCATGGTCTAAAACGTCACGCAGAAAGATTTTGGTGTCTTTGGCTATCAGGGGATGATCCGTTTCGATCAATCGGCTGACCAGTTCCTTAACCGGATTGACCCATCGCCTGACCCGAAGCACCTCTTTTTTCAGTTCCTGTATCTTTTGGGCCACTTCGGGACGGGGATCGGCATACACCCTTTCTTCCAACACCTCGATTTTATGGTTTAGATATTCGAGTACGGCAAAATAATTGTCAACAATGGCATCTATCAAGGCAAAAAAGAGATAGTCCGCACCTCGGGAACGAATTCTCCCGAATTTTTTGTTAATCCTGTCACGGACTCCCGTAAAAACGTCATCTTCCAATTCTTGAAATACAAGTACGCAGTTTTCCAAAAGCACCAAGGCGACATGTTCCCTGATCAGTTCATTGTTTTCGTTGATGTACAGCATTTTGAACACCGCAAAAATATGGGGATTGTACTCGTCTATTTTTGGACGTTGGTGGGTGTTCACGATATCTTCCATCACCAAGGAATTCAGACCAAAACGTTTGCCCACCTTCTCTATAAAAGCCTCATCGCTAAGACCGACGATATCGATCCACGATATTAGAGGCGGACCTTTATGAGCTACGATTTCATCAATATTGCCAGGCGCAAGTACATTTAATTCGTTTTCGTTGTATTCCAAAATGTTAACGACACTATCCAGATTTTCTCTATGGCCCGTATAGGTAATGGTGCCCGGAGCCTTCCCTTTCTTCTTATGGAACCGTGAAGGCATTTTCGGAATTATTTTAGCGATTTTCTTGCTCTTTCGCATGGGATCGGGTATTTGAAATGAAGGGTTTTAGGATGATAAAGTTAGCGGAAAATTACTATGATGTTTCTATTTATTTTTTGGAAAAGCTTTCCATGGAAAGGTCAAACTCCAAAAGACTAAGGTGCAGACCCGAGCCGGGTGCAATATAGGTGAGCCGTGTGGTATTGTTTTCTTGAAGAGAAACTTCTATATCGGAAAATGTCAGTTCTCCCCTACCCAATTGAATCAAGGCTCCCATCATCATACGAACTTGGTAGCGCATAAATCCGGCAGCTTCGACATGTAGGGCGTAACTTTTCTTCGGAAAAAAATTAGCGGTTAACAATGTATTTCTTTTTAATATACAGGATGTGATGTTGCGGGTTGTCTTGGACTTTCCACGTTCTTTTACGGTATAGGCGGAGAAATTATGGCTACCCTCGAAAAGCCGCGCCGCTTCTTTCATCACAGAGATATCGAGACTACCATTGATATGAGCTAAAAAAGGGGCACAAAACGGATGATTTTTTTCGCCAAAGGAAAATAGGTACACGTATTCTTTCGTTTTTGCATCTTTAATGATATTGAATTTTTGGGATATGGGGTCGATGGACACTACACGAATATCCGGCGGAAGGTTGACATTAAAAAGTTCGAGGAAGTTTTCGGT
>RCMY010002401.1_pt1 | contig 17020 bp, 16 predicted proteins | sample 2041341 | NCBI WGS metagenome assembly RCMY01 (sample SAMN09708234, study PRJNA481090) | Marine sediment metagenome, whole genome shotgun sequencing project. | reverse complement strand
GGAGAGCAAAAGCTGTCGTATATAGTTTTCTTTATATTTCTCGCAGTTGTAGTCGGAATGATGGTTACGATTTATGGAGACCTACGATCCCGGGTAGAAAAAGATCGGTATCTTGTTCTGTTGCTTTCTTTTATAATTGTCATAGTTTTTTGGGGTGCATTTGAACAGGCGGGAGGATTAATGAATTTATATGCAGAAAATCGTACTGATCGGTTTTTGTTTGGTTACGAAATACCGGCCGCAGCCTTTCAATTCTTTAATCCCTTTTATATAATTTTATTTGCGGTGCCTGTGGCAAATTTCTGGATGTGGTGGAAACATAGGGGCAAGGAAGCATCTTCTCTTTTTAAAATGGCTAATGGCGTAATAATAATGGGCTTAGGCTTTGTTTTTATGGTATTTGCTTCTATGCAATATGAAACTCTTGGTAAATCTGCACTTTATTGGTTGGCTTTGGCTTATCTTTTTCATACGATTGGAGAGTTATGTGCTTCACCTGTTGCATTGTCGTTTATAACAAAGTTGGCTCCAGTACGATATGGTGCCTTAATGATGGGTGTTTATTTTGCCGCTACTGGTTTAGGTAATAAAGTGGCTGGGTTAATAGGGGAATCTGCTTCGGAAGCTGGGGAACTTAATATTTTTGCAGGAATAACAATTTTCTGTGTAGTATTTGGTCTATTGGTAATCGCTATTTTGAAACCACTAAAAAGATTGACACATAAGGCTGAAGATTTTGGACAACCTCAAAAAGATGATGAGACAGAAGGATTTGAACTTGCCGATGATTAGTAATTCAATGTTTTATTAAATTTTAATCGGATTTAAAAATATAAGCTCCCTTTTCACCTGTATAGTGGAAAGGGAGTTTTCTTTTGTCACATGTTTTTTTCCAACGATTAACATAACTGTAATAGTTGCTGCCATCTGCAATTAATACCTTGGGATGTAATGAGTCTATAAGTCGTTCAAGATTGATTTTTGGGGATTGTGTCAAAATTAAGTAATCAACATTTTTTGGTTTGAAGTCATAAACACCAGAGCTATCGATCAGCACTAAATTTTGATCATTGAATTTGTAGGAGTTACCAATAAGATGGTAGTTCAATCTTTCGACCCTTTCATGTATTTGAAATGAGGTTGCAAATTTTTTTGTGGCGCTACTGTCATTCGTAAATACGATAAGTTGGTTGCCTTTTTGATGCGCCAAAATAGAATTCTTGGTTTGATGTACTAATAACAATTGTTCTTTTTCAAAAGTATTTTGTTGGTTGTATAACGACCAGAGTTGCAATACAATGAAACAGATTAGAAATGTTAATGTCCATTTAAAAGTTTTCTTGGTCAACATCCAAATCATTGAAATCAATAAACAATAGGTCAACACTAACTGAAAAGAATCAAAAGGTATGTTCCTAAATATAAATGCTTCTTGTTGTGCCACCCATTTAATAACTGAATTCATTAGGCCAATGATTGAATTATAGAGTTCTATAAGAGAATTTGGTGCAATATTCAATAATAATAACGCGATTACGATAATGCCCAAGCCCAATATCAACCCTAAAAAGGGAACAATGAGTAGGTTAGAAATAAAGAAGAGCCCAGGGAATTGATGAAAATAATATAGACTTATTGGTAGTACGCCAACCTGTGCTGCAATACTTACTGAGAGTAATTGCCAAACTTGTCTAACCACCCAATTTTTGGGATACCAGAATTTCTGCAAAATAGGGTAGACCCAAACTATGGCAAACACTGCAGCATAACTCATTTGGAACCCAACATTGAATAAAAGCATGGGATCAAAGACTAAAAGAATAAAGAACATTGATAATGCCAATATATTGAAAGTGTTGCTTGGTCTGTTTAAATACAGGGCATACGCTACAAAAGAGAACATAGTAACGGCCCTTATTACTGACGCCGATAATCCGGCCAAAAATGCAAAACCCCAAAGTAGTAAAACTATTACCACAAGTTTAGAGGTTTTACCTTTTGGTAAAAGTTCCATGGGGCGCAGCATAAATTCTAGAAATAACAGAAGAATACCAATATGTAAGCCTGAAACAGCCAAAATATGCACCGCCCCAGCATTTTTGTAATCGGTATAAGTTTCTGTAGAAATAGTATCACGTTGTCCCAATAACAAGGCTTGGATAATCCCTAATTCGGCATTTCCGAAATTAGCTTGTTCAAGTTTAGTGATGATGTTTTGACGCAATGATGTGGCATAACCCTTAATTGTTCTTGAAGAATTATCAAGAACAATATGGTTGTTTGCACTCAATTTTAGTTGATGGTAAACCCCTTGTATTTCCAAGTAGTTTTTGTAATTGAATTGATATGGATTCAAAGGTGGGTTAATTTCATCCTTGGCAGCAAACACAATTAGTTCATCATCAACTTGTAGTTTTTGAAACGTCGAATCGATTGCCTTGCCGAGAATTATTTTCCCTGAGGCTTTATAAGAACTGTATTCCGTTACTTCTGCAATGTATCGTTCAGAAAAAGAGTTAGGTTTTAAAACTTCAGTGATTTTTAATTTCCAGCTTTCTTGTTGGGTTGGTGAGATATTTGAATAATGGTCATTGGCATTTTTTGGTTGTGCAATGGCAACAATGAGAACGCCAAGACAGACAATAGTGAGAGCCGCAATTAGTCCAAAAGATATGCCGACGGTTTTTTTTTCTTTAAACACGATAAAGCCGAGAACGGATAGAAAAATGAGGGTAAGTAGTAAGGGAAATTTTATTCCTATATCAAAAAAATATCCAATTAAAATGCCCAACACCATTAGAAATGTCAGTTTTATAGGAATGAATTTTAGCAAATTCATTTAAAGAATTCTTGTTGCTTTTACAAAAGCATAATTCCAATAGCCTTCCCGTAGCGATGAAACAATAACCCCTCTTGAAGTAGAGGCATGAATGAATTTGATTTCATCATTTTTGACAGCAACAACCAAACCTACATGGTTTATTTTTTTGCCTTTTCGAGTTGTTTTGAAGAACAATAAATCTCCTTTTTCAACCTGATTTACGCGAATACGCTTACCTGCATTCGCCATTTTATTAGAAACTCGAGGTATAGCAACATCATGCTTTTTGAAAGAAACATATAGCAGTCCTGAACAATCCATGCCCTTGCTTGTAGTGCCTCCATATTTGTATCGAACACCCGAAAAGGTTAGGGCTGTATTAATGATGTCATTGGCTTTGGAATAAGGTGAATCGGATGTTGCTATTTCTACAGCAGTACTGTCAACTTCAATTACTTTATTTTCTGAGGAAGCCTTAACTGTAATTTTACGCTCCTCGCTGTACGTGGTTTTCTTTTTAACAACACAGCTGCCTAAAAAAAACAGTAATAATAAATATGGGAATATTCTTTTCATCCAAAGATTGTTAGTTGACCTTGGATATCAAATTTAAGCATTTTCTACAATTAGGTTGGCAGCCTTCTCACTTGCTCCTTTTCCTCCTAGCTTTTGTTCAAGAAGATCATAGGCCTCTAATTGATTATCACGGCCTGTACCCTCAAGTATGTTGGTAAGTTCTTTTCTTAGATTTTTAGTACTGAGGTCAGCTTGAATAAGTTCTTTCACAACCTCCTTATCTATGATTAAGTTCACCAATGAAATATACTTTAAGGTTATAATTCGCTTGGCTATTTGATAGGATAACCAATTGGCCTTATAGCAAACAACTTGAGGAACCTTAAATAATGCTGTTTCTAAAGTTGCGGTGCCACTGGTTACCAATGCAGCATGGGAAATGTTCAATAAATCATAAGTTTTATTTGCCACAAAACCAACATTGGCATTTACTAAAAAAGGATTATAAAATTCGTCATCCAAACTCGGTGCGCCACCAATGACAAAATTGTAATCCGGAAAATCATTAGTGATTGAAAGCATTAATTGAAGCATTTTATGTACTTCCTGTTTGCGACTTCCAGGTAATAAGGCAATGATTGGTTTCCCATTGTCTAAGTTGTTTTCGAGACGAAAGGTATTTTCATCAGTCTTATGACGATTTGCGATTGCATCAATCAAAGGATGGCCTACAAAATTAACAAGGAAGCCATGTTTCTTTTCATAGAATTCTTTTTCAAAAGGGAGTATAACATACATGGCGTCAATATCCCTTTTTATCTTGTTGATTCTGCCCTCTCGCGAAGCCCAAATTTGAGGAGAAATATAATAATTTGTCTTAAAGTTCCGCTGCTTGGCCCATTCTGCAATGCGTAAATTAAATCCCGAATAATCTATAAAAATGATAACATCTGGATTATATGAGGTAATATCATTTTTACAGAATTTAATGTTCTTGAATATGGCACTAAGGTTCATTATGACCTCAATGAAGCCCATAAAAGCCATTTCTTTATAGTGTTTTACTAAAGTACCACCAGCTGCCTGCATTAAATCACCACCCCAACATCTAACCTTAGCATTTGAATCCTTGTTCTTCAAAGCCTTTATTAGATTTGATCCATGCAAATCCCCAGATGCTTCCCCAGCGATGATGTAGTATTTCATTTATTCAAGTTCAAGTTCAATAACAATTTCAAAATGAATTCTTAGAGCTTTTTGTTCTTTATTATGGTTGCTATTATTTTTATTAATTGCTCTACCTCGTCAAGTAAATTCAGGCATTTTGACGGGTCGCCGTAATTCAGTTTTTTCAAAATTTTTAAATTGACCCTGGATTCTTTTAGTTCTTTTAAGCTCAAGCTAGACTTATTTATATAGTCCCTGTCAGAATTTGTTCCTTGAGCCTCACCAAAATTCAGAGCTGAACTTCCTCCTGATCTTAACAATTGATTTGAATAATATGATCCGGTCATATCTTTGGGTAATTCCGAGCAGAACAAAGCAACATTTGCGGCAAATTCGACTAGTCTATCTTCTAAATCAAAATTTTTGTTTTTCACGATTTATGTTTATTGCACTTGTTTTTGAACTTGCGATTGTACTTTAGAAAACCTTATAATATAAAATAACCAAAGCCGTAAGTATGGTTGCGATTAAAACGCCTTTTGCCCGTTGGTCCCTTCGTAGTTTTAAAAATGCAAAAAAGGCAACTAAATTTAGTATCGCACCAAGAGCTAATAAACTACCTACATGACCTTGTTGTACAGCAGCTTCGAATGTTTCAACAATTCCAAAATCAGAAAACAATAGAATATAAATCAAAGTTCCAATGGTATTTGCGATTATACCCACAACGAAACCGATGATAAGCTCTTTTTTAGTGTTCATGTAAATTCCAATTATTTATATTTTGAATGGCGTGGTGTGCAGTAAGGTCAAATTGGGTTGGCACTACGGACACAAAACCATTTGATAGCGCCCATATATCGGTGTCCTCTCCTTTATCCAACAGCTCAAATTCGCCGGTAAGCCAATAGTAATCCTTGCCCATAGGGTTTGTACGCTTATCAAATTTCTCTTTCCAATTAGCTCGCGCTTGTCTACATATTTTTATGCCTTTTGGCAATTCATCCTTCATTTTTGGAATATTTACATTAAGTACCACTCCCTTAGGCATTGTATTCTTAAGCGCTTCACGAACTATTCTTTTCACCACATCGCCAGATGTTTCAAAATCAGCCTCCCATTTGTAGTCGCAAAGAGAGAAACCAATGGCGGGAATACCTTCAATACCTGCTTCTATAGCAGCGCTCATGGTACCGGAGTAAATCACATTTATCGAAGCATTTGATCCATGGTTAATTCCACTGATGCAGATATCCGGTCTGCGATCTAACAATTCCTGCAAGGCCAATTTAACACAATCAGCAGGGGTGCCACTACAGCTGTATTCCGCAATTGCCCCGTCTTTTAAGTCGACATCGATTTTGGAAGAATATAGGGTGCTATCCAACGTAATCGCGTGTCCCATACCTGATTGAGGACTATCAGGTGCAACTACGATAACATCCCCGATTTTAGCCATAAAACGAATTAATGCCCGTAGTCCTGGAGCGTTAATTCCGTCATCATTTGTCACTAAAATAAGGGGTTTTTCCATTTCATATACTTTCTTGGGTAAAAATACGTTTAAAAAAAGATATGTTCCCAAATCGTGTTTAACAAAAATTTAATGCCTGACAGTGAAGTACTGGCACGGTTTTTTCAGTATATTAGGGAATTACTTATGTTCTAGAAACATTATATGGAATCTTACACTTAGTAGAAAGTAAAGGTTATTTATTAATAACAACGGATATTTTATGAAAAGGAATCTAGCCTACGCCCTAATTGCCATGCTTGTTGCCGTAGCTTCATGCAGCTTTACCAATAAATCATTTGAAAATGATGATAAGGATAAATTGTTGTTGGATCTTATTACTTATGTTCTTGAACGGGGACATTATGAACCAAAAGAAATCAACGATGATTTTTCAGTAAGCGTATTTGAAGATTTTATCGATATTGTTGATCCTACAAAAAGATATTTTCTAGAGGATGATATTATGGAATTTGAGAAGTACAAATTTCAAATAGACGATCAAATCAGGAACACTGAAATAGCTTTTTTCAATTTGGTCTATGAAAGATTAATGACCAGAATGGAGGATGCTAAAGACATATATAAACAAGTTTTGGCTGATCCGTTTGACTATAATGTCGAAGAAAATATTAGTATAAGTTATGATAAGGAGCTTTTTGCCGCATCGAAATCTGATTTAAAGGAAAGATGGAGAAAGCAATTAAAGTATGCTACTTTAGGCACTTATGATTCCAAATTAGCCCGCACTAATAAAGAATTGGAAACTTCGAAAGAGGTTAAAAATGACCAAGTGGAGACAACAATTAAGGGTAGCCCTGATTTGGCAAGTTCAGCCAACCAAAAAACATTGACACCCGAAGAAGCCGAAAGAGAAGCAAGAGAATCTACTCAGAAGACCTTGGATGAATTTTTTGACTTTGTCAATGATATGGAACGTAAAGATTGGTTCGTACAGTATATTAATACGATTGTGGGCGAGTTTGATCCCCATACATTTTACTTTGCTCCAGAAGAAAAGGAGAAGTTTGATACTAGTATGTCCGGTAAATTCGAAGGTATAGGCGCTCGTTTGCAAAAGAAAGCTGAAGGGGCAAAAATCGTCGAGATTATTTCTGGTGGCCCGGTTTGGAGAGACAAACGATTAGAGGTTGGTGATGAAATAATTAGAGTAGGCCAAAATGGTAAAGACCCTATTGATATAGTCGGTATGCGGTTAGATGATGCTATTAAGTTGATTAAAGGCCCAGAAGGGACAGTTGTAGATCTTACTGTAAGAAGGGTAGATGGCGCTATTGATGTCATCTCACTAACAAGGGATGTTGTTGAGTTGGAAGAATCCTATGCGAAATCAGCCAATATCATAAAGGATAACCAGCGATATGGACTTATAAATCTTCCAAAGTTTTATGTGGATTTTAATGATTATTCTGAAAGAAATGCGGCAACAGATGTGGCCAAAGAGGTAGAAAGATTAAAGCAAGAAGGTGCAGAAGGATTAATCCTTGATCTTCGGGATAATGGAGGCGGATCTTTAAAAACTGTGGTTGAAATGGCTGGCTTGTTCATTAAGGACGGTCCGATAGTTCAAGTACGTTCCAATGGTAAAGGCAAAGATGTCTACGACGACAAGGATGAACGTATTCAATGGGATGGTCCTTTGGTAATTTTAGTGAATGAACTTTCTGCATCAGCTTCTGAAATTTTGGCGGCTGCAATGCAAGATTACAAAAGAGCAATCGTAATAGGCAGCAAACAAACATTTGGTAAAGGAACCGTTCAAAATGTGATTCCATTGGATAATATTGTTCGTAGTAATGAGCATGGAGATTTGGGAGCCATTAAGTTGACTACCCAGAAGTTTTACAGGATTAATGGTGGCTCTACACAGTTAGAGGGAGTTAAAAGTGATGTGGTTGTTCCGGATAAATACAGCTATATAGATTTAGGGGAAAGAGATCAATCGACCCCATTAAAGTGGGATAAGATCACGCCTGCGGATTATAAGTTATGGGATGGCTACATAGATTATGAACAAACAATTGCAAATAGTAATAGAAGAATGGCTGCAAATCCTCAAATTAAATTAATAGAGGAACATGCCAAATGGATTAAATCTGAACAAGATGAAAACTTGATTTCTTTGAATTATGATATTTATAAGGCCGAAGAAAATAAAGATAAAGCTCAATCAGATTATTTTAAATCGCTTTCAGAATATGATTCCAGGTTGACCTTTGAGTCTTTACAGTATGAAGAGCAATTATTTACCAAAGATTCCATTCTAAGGGAAAAAAGAGACCGTTGGCATAAAGACCTTGCTAAAGATGTTTATGTTGAAGAAGCTGTAAACGTTTTACAAGACCTTAAGATCAATAACCTTAAACATGCTAAATTAGCTAGTGTAAAAGGCTAATTTCAAATAAAATAAACTTGTTTAGAAAACCCTGGCAATTCTGTCAGGGTTTTTATTTTGCTGTTTTATAAACAATAATATATATTAGTTATACGCATATATAGTCAATTCGTCCAATGCTACCCATTAGAATAAAGAAGCCCCGCAGTATTTGTGGGACTTCTGATTTTTATATCATGATATCAAAAAATATTCTTTATCCCGCCTATTTTTTTTCAAACAAGGCTTCCATTTCTTCCAGTGTTTTACCCTTTGTTTCAGGGATGTATTTCCAAACAAATAGAATAATTATCACAATAAACGCAGAGAACAAAAAATAGGGTAGCGCATTGTTCCATGTGCCTCCATCCATGATTAATCTATTGGCATCACTTTCGACTATTACAGGGAAAGATTGTGAAACCAAATAGTTGGCCAACCATTGCCCAGCTACTGCTACTGCCATAGCTGCACTTCTTATTTTATTAGGAAAAATTTCTGATAACAGTACCCAAACAATCGGCCCCATTGACATGGCAAATGCGCCAATAAATATCAAAACTCCAATAAGACTTAAAATACCTTCTGCGGTGGAAATAGTTGGTAGCCCTGCCGAATTTATCTGGGAATAATCACTGAAATATAGAGTGAAACCCATAATTAAAAACCCGATAAGCATACCAAAACCACCTATAATCAATAAAGGTTTTCTACCTAATTTATCAACGGTGAACATTGCAATAAATGTAAAGACCAAATTAACAGTCGCCAATAGTATTTGCTGTAAAAGAACATCATCTTGTCCAAATCCTAAGGCTTGTTCAAAAATATCGGCACCATAATAAAGCACCGCATTAATTCCTGTGAATTGTTGTAAAACTGATAGTACTGTCCCAATAATCACTATAGGTAACATTGACTTACTGAATATAGAGGCTTTTACCTTAGTGCTTTCTTTTATAATTGAATCCCTAATTTGCTTGACTTCCTTGACCGCAACTTCCTTACCGTGGATTCTAGTTAAAATATTTTCGGCTTCTTCCTCTCTCCCTTTGATCATTAACCAACGTGGACTTTTCGGCACAAAAAATAACATTATAAAAAATAGTCCGGCGGGTATCATTTCCGACCAAAACATATTCCGCCATCCAAAAGCAATGTTTTCACTTTCGCTCAGTTTAGCCCCAATAAAATATGTAACTAAAAAGACAACAAAAAATCCGATAACTACTGCCAATTGGTAGAAGGTTACCAAGATTCCCCTATTCTTGGCAGGGGCAATCTCCGCAATATACATAGGCGCGTTCATTGAGGCCATACCAATGGCAATACCCCCGATTAGTCTAAAAATGACCAACAATGTTGTTGATTCTGGTAATATACTCGGTAAACCAGAACCCCATGCTGAAATCATGAAAAGTAAAGCAGCAATAATCAACGAGTTTTTCCTGCCTATGGACTTGCTTATGATACCGGCACAAGCGGCACCTACTAGAGCCCCTAAAAGGGCACTACTTACAATAAAGCCTTTTAGAGCTCCCGTTAATTCAAAATATTTTGAAAAATAAAACTGGGTGCCGTTTATGACCCCAGTATCGTAACCAAACAACAACCCACCCAGGGTAATGACAATGGTTATAAAATAAATATTGATTTTTGTAGTCGAAGTTTTACCCATAGTAACTTTGGTTTAAGGTTATTTATTTAGAACTCTTCATGGTTGTGTTTTGATTAAAAGTTCGGCTTATGATTTAAGACATAGGACAGTAATTGGCCAAAAGTATTAATAATGCCAAAAATGCTAACTTTCTTTGAGTAATTCTAATGTATTAAGATTTAATTCAGATTAAATAATAAACGAACCAAATATAACTTTTTTGTTCTGGAATCGATCTTCTCGATTCTTTTAAATATTCAGCTTTTTTAAATTGACTTGATTGGAAAATTGATTCAACAAGAATTTTAACTTTGGGTCAATATGATTTTTGCAAAAAGGTTTATCCGGGTTATTATAATAATAATTGGCAAACTGTTTTTCAGAAGGCTTAAATTCATGAAACGATAATACCCCTGTAATCAGATTTTTATCATGCTCTTTTTGTATTGACCGCAGTATCAACCTAACTTCATCGAGTTGCACTTCCGAAAATGCATAAATAGCCGAACGATACTTGGACCGCATCTGGTGATTGACCGTGCTCTTGTGAGTTCTTAAATGAATTTCAATCAATAGTCGAAACGGAATTATATCCGGGTTATAGTGAACAATGACCGCTTCTGAGAAAGTACTATTTTCCCCAGTTGATGCAATATAACCTTGGTCTACTTTGGATACACCTCTCAAAGATTGAAATACCGCTTCAGTGCACCAATGGCAACCGCCTCCAAATCCGATTTTATCCATTACTTTACTTCAATTAAAGAAAAATTCAATAAAAAATCAATCACTTTTTCCGTAGGCATTTCACAGGGTTTTAGGCTTTCTGAAGTACTGGTGATGTAGTAATTCAAACTTATAAAATCTTTGCCTCCTAATTCTTCGGCAAAGACCTTAATACTTTTGCCACTGTTGAAATCGGTTCTACTTACACCATATTTCTTTTGCCGATAAATTACTGTAGAGTAGCCTTGAGGAAGTAATTGTATATATTTCAGCAAACTCATCACGAACTACAGGAGAGCATGGAACAACCCACCTTGTGTCTTGCCCAATCAGGACGCTTGGCGAACCATTTTTGATTTTCAGGTTGTTCATCATAAGGCATTTTAAGCATATTGAACAATTCATCAATTAACTTATAATCCCCCTTGTCTGCATCATCTATTGCTAATTGTGCCATATAATTTCTTAGGACATATTTAGGATTCACCTGGTTCATTTTTTCTTTTCTTTCGGTTTCTGACAATGATTCTTGATGTAATCTGGTATTATAGCGCTCAAACCATTCATTCCATTTACTCTTCATGGCATCAGTAACTTCAGATTGGTTGTAAAACGCATCGGAGACGATTTGGAATCCTACTAATGGTTTACCGATCTTAAAATTACCCAGATTTCGAAAGAAAATAGTCATATCGGTTTCAGTCAATTGTAAGTTTTCCTCCAAATCTTTTATGAGCAAAACATCATTATCAACTACCCCAGACAAGCCCAATTTGGACCGCATCATATTTAGATATTGCTCAGCATAAGAATTTCTATAATCAGCCAAAATAGTTTCCAGTCCTTCGGTTTCCTCTATTAAAGGATAAAGCGCATTGGCCAACTGATATAAATTCCACAATACTATATCAGGCTGGCTACCAAATTTATAGCGTTTGAACTGACTATCAGTGGTATTGGGTGTCCAGCCAAAATCATATCCTTCTAACCAGCCATAAGGTCCATAATCTATGGTAAGACCCAAAATCGACATATTATCGGTGTTCATAACACCATGAACAAAGCCTACACGTTGCCAGTCAATGACCATCTTTAAGCTTCTTTCAGATACTTCTTTGAAAAATGATAAATAGGTCTTCTTGGATGGTTTTCCCAAACGAGGGAAGAAGTGCTTTATAGTATAATCGGTAAGTATTTTAAGGTTTATTGAATCTTTTCTAGCAGCAAAAATCTCAAAATTCCCAAAACGAATGAATGTTGGCGACGTTCTACAAACAACAGCACCTTTTTCATATTCCGGATTACCATCATACATAACATCGCGTAAAACTTGGTCTCCAGTTAAGGCTAAGGACAATGCTCTAGTCGTTGGTACGCCTAGATGATACATGGCCTCACTACACAAATATTCGCGAATTGAGGAGCGCAAAACGGCTAAACCATCTGCAGTACGCGAATAGGGGGTTTCTCCGGCTCCTTTTAATTGTAATGCCCAACGTTCATTATTTTGTTCGACTTCACATAAATTTATGGCGCGACCATCTCCTAATTGCCCGGCCCAATTGCCAAATTGATGACCGCCATAGCACATGGCATAAGGTTTTGTGTTGGGTAATATTTCATTTCCAGTAAAAACTTTTAAGAAAGAATAACTCTGGCCATCGGCAGAAGTTAGTCCAATTTTTTTCAACATTTCCGGGGATACATGAAGCATTTGGGCCTTCAGTGTTTTACGTGGGGTAACAAAAGAAAAGCATGCCTCTTTGACCTGTCTTCTTGAATTCTCCAAAATTGGATCAGCTGGTAATTCTATATTGAATGTATCTTTTATGTTCAGTTTCATTAATGATTCTTTCGTTATCTTATTATTGAATGCCACTTTTCGCTACGTTTTGCTATGGCCTTAATATAAGAGCAAACTGCTACTGCTTGAAAACCTTATTTGGTTAATTGTTCAAAAGACTTTTCAACCAAAACCTTGCCAATACCTTGTCCCCTTAAATTATATGGGACTTCTGAATGCATCAAAAACATTTGACCATCTCTAAGGGTGTATTCCACTTTTGCGTTTTCACCATTAATATCCAAAATGAATTGCTGGCTATCAATATCGTGAATTAATGGCAGTCTGCTCGGAATTAGTTTATTTATCCATTTTATTAAATCTTCTTTATACGGGTTTCTCAACTTCTTTTTCCCAATGGTTATGGTAGGGAAATTGAGTTTATGGTTTTTATAAAGACAACGCAATTCTTCAGCATGGTCTTCATTGGCCTCTACATCTAAAAATTGATATGGTAATTGGGTCTCATCTAATAATAATTGATAGTAATGTGTCTTATGACAGCCTGAAGCACCATATAGTTTTATATCTGTGGTGTCTTTCATTTATTCTATAGTTTTTAGAAACTCAATGGCTTTCTCAACGTTTAAATGGAAATCATTGAAGACTACATTATTTTTTTGGTCAATAAAAATGAACCATGGGGTGCCACCTGTTTTATAATGTTGCATAACTCTTGAACGGTTGTGAGAACCTTCATTGCCTGGGTCGTGACCAAAAGGAATTTCAAGGCCATACTTTTCTTGTATTTCCAATATCTTTTCAAAAGTATTCTCATGATGACCTTCGAAGACCGTTTGTATAGCCAAAAAGGTAACGTTATCGTTGTTCTTTAGAGCTTTGGTCATTTCTTGCAAGGCTGGTAATCCTTTGCTATGACAACCGGGACACCAGCTTTGAAAGCAATAGACAACCTTGAATTTGCCTTCAAAATCAGAAAGCTTTATGCGTTTAGTTGGTTTCCCATTAACATCAATCCATTGGTCAACTTCAAATTCATGGGCCTTAAACCCATCAATTCCATGCTTAATATCGTTATTCATTTGATTTCCCTTTTTAAATTAAATCAATAGTAATACTGGAGGAGTAAAAAACTCCCCCCAGTATTACATTTATATGTTTAATAATTGATTTTCTACGCGGATATCCCTTTTAATTTATCGGCATGCATTTTACGTAGTTTTGCCAACTTAGGTGTAATCACGGCACTGCAATAACCTTGTGCGGTATTGTTTCTATAATAATCTTGATGGTGGTCTTCCGCTTCATAAAAAGTGCCTAAAGGACTTATTTCAGTCACAATTGGATTTTCATAATATGAGGCTACCTCTTTAGAAACAATGGTAGCAATCTCTTTTTGGGTATCATCATGATAATAGATTACTGAACGATATTGGGTTCCTGTATCACCACCCTGACGGTTTAAAGTCGTTGGATCATGACTGGTCATAAAGACGACCAGCAAATCTTCGTACGAAATTACATTTTGGTCAAAAGTTATTTGAACAACTTCAGCATGACCAGTTAAGCCAGAACAAACTTCCCTATAGGTTGGTTTACCTGGAGCCGTGCCCCCAGTATATCCTGAAATAATTTTTTCAACACCTTTGATTTCGTTGAAAACAGCTTCAATACACCAAAAACATCCACCACCTAGAGTGGCCATTTGTAAATTCTTATTACTCATTTTTAATCCTTTCTTTCTTGCCATTTGTGGCAGGTTCTAATTTCATTGACTCTGAATTAACACAATAACGCAATCCACCGGGTTCTGGGCCATCGGGAAAAACATGTCCCAAATGGGCATCACAGGTATTGCACATGACCTCTACTCTGACCATGCCAAAAGCAGAGTCTTTTTCATACTTAATTGCATTTTCTTTGACCGGTTGTGTAAAGCTAGGCCAGCCTGTTCCCGATTCAAATTTAATGGTCGAATCAAAAAGGGGGGTGTCACAGCAAATACAATTGTATTTGCCGGATTCATGAATACCGCAAAGTGCGCCTGAATGAGGTGCTTCGGTACCTTTGTTTCGGGTAACCCTAAATTGCTCAGGGTTTAAAATTTCCCGCCATTCCGCAGCGGTTTTTTCAACCCTTCTATCGGGTTTTGGATTTCCTTTAACCGCAAAATTGATAACTTCTTTCCATGTTAGCATGGTTTGTTTTCCTCTCTTTTTTTAAATGATTATTGAAATTTAATATTCAAATTACTAGATAAAGCCAGTAATTTTTGAAGTCATTATCTTTGTCTCCAAAATAACGTATACCTTACAAAAACCATTGTCATTACAACTACTAATTTAAACTAAATTTGATAGGTGAACCAAAGTAAAAAAAATAGAACAATTTATACGATATTATTGTTGCTTTGTATTGTTGGTTTTTGGTTATTCGAAAATTTTTATACCCCTGATACGTATTCCACAGTAGAAGATGATGGACTTGAAACCAGTATCCCTTCATACATGATCCCAAGTTCTACAACTGGTGATGTTATACAACATGACCATTTTATGTTATCGTATAATGAACCTTATGAGCAAGCGGAGTGGGTGGCTTATTTGCTTAAGAAAAGCCATTTGACTTATGATGATCGTAAACGCCCTTATTTTATTGAAGACCCTAAAGTGAAATCCAAATCTGCTGATTGGCGAAACTACAAAGGCTCTGGTTATGATCGCGGTCATTTATGCCCTGCTGGTGATCGTCGTTTTTCAGAATTTGCCTATAATGAAACTTTCTACACCAGTAACATTAGCCCTCAAGATAGAGCGTTTAATGCAGGGATCTGGAACCGATTGGAAATGCAGATCCGACAATGGACGAAAAAGTATGGTGATTTATTCGTTGTTACGGGAGGAGTTTTAGAAGACGGACTTGATGAAATAGGGGAGGAAGATGTTGATGTGCCAAAGTATTATTACAAAATAGTGGCTAAGGGTACTATTGGTAATTTGAAAGTGATTGCTTTTTTGATGCCTAATAATGAAAGTTCTGAGCCATTGCATCATTTTGTTGTTCCTGTGGATAAAATCGAAAAAATTACGGGATTAGACTTTTTTCAGAAGCTTCCTAATGTTGCAGAAACCAAATTGGAAAGTAAATCAACTTTGGCAGGTTGGAAATTCTAAATACCTTCTTTTAATCGGTTCGAATCCAACTTTAAGAAGATAAAAAGTAGGATAGTAAAGAACAATAGACCTGAACCTCCGTAACTGAAAAATGGTAGGGGAATGCCAATAGTGGGTAAAATACCAATCACCATTCCTATATTAATGAAATAGTGTATTAATAAGATTGAAATAACCCCATAACCATACATTCTTGGAAACGCCGTTTTTTGCCTCTCTGCCAAATACACCAGTCTTAAAAAAAGAAGGGTAAAAAGCAGTATTACGGTGGCGGTGCCCACAAAACCCCATTCTTCGCCTACAGTGCTGAAAATATAATCGGTATGTTGCTCAGGGACAAAATCACCTTTGGTCCTGGTGCCTTCCAAGAACCCTTTACCAAAGAACCCGCCAGATTCTATTGCCTTTTCAGATTGATAGGTGTTATAGCCAATGGTTTTTCTAATTTGTTCCAACTTATTGGGGTCTTTTTCCAAGCGTAGCCATAGACTGAAACGATCTCTGTGTCTTTGCTCAAAAACATTATTGAAAACAAAGTCAACCGACAGGGAAAATAATATTGTAATCACTACTACTGAGATCAATGGAAAAATAGGGACTTTGAATTTTTTCTTTTTCAGCAAAAAGAATAAAACAATAAGCAGCCCTAAGATTATTGTGATCCAAATTGTGCCAAACATCAAGGTCGTTACAAAAACTAAAATCGTTAAGAGACCAATGACCAGATAATAAAGGGGTAAGCCTTCACGGAATACTACAAATATCAAAGCGAAGAATACCAGTGCGCTCCCTGGGTCTGGCTGGGGGATTATCAAAATGGCAGGCAATAAAATTATTCCCAATGCAAATAGCTGGTCTTTTCGTCTTTTAATATCGGTTTGAATATCACTTAAATACATTGCCAGGGCCAGGGCCGTCGCTACCTTGGCAAATTCTGATGGTTGTAAATTAAAGAAACCTAAGTCATACCAAGAAGTTGCTCCAGCAATGGTTTTACCAAAAACGAACAGGCCTAAAAGCAGCACCATTGAAACTATATACAATAAACTTGCAAACCGTTCATAGAAGCTAGCTTCCAAGGCCATGATGACAATTATAGCGATGATACTTACCCCAAAAAAGAATAATTGTTTGCCATGAAGTGTGCCAAAATTGAAGATAGATGGTTCGGCCTCGGTAAAAGTACTTGAATAGATATTTACCCAACCAATAGCCACTAAGGCGATGTAGATGAATATAGTAAGCCAA